>OBLI01001415.1_pt1 | contig 23525 bp, 18 predicted proteins | sample 1519701 | NCBI WGS metagenome assembly OBLI01 (sample SAMEA3663005, study PRJEB22513) | pig gut metagenome | biome: pig gut; feature: pig-associated habitat; material: faeces | place: France | collected 2012
GTGGCTAACCCGTTATTTGACAGTTCATTTCTACGGAGCCATGCTCTACTTCGTAAGTTTCAGAAACTTTCTAACTCTCTGTAAATCAGATGGGATTTGTTTCAAGAAGTGTCTCGCGCAACAAACTAACACCAAAAGTGTACCAATAAAATTCCTATCATATCAAAGATGGTACACGGCCACCGAAACACAGTGCAAAGGTAACAAAAATAATCGACAATCGTTTCTTTTCATCCCACTATTTTATCCGCGAAACCTCTTCGTAGGTTTTACGGAGCGATTGTCGTTTGTATTAACCCGACTTGAGCAAGTTCACGAAATCCTTATAAATCGAACATGTCAAAACTTTAATAGTATGATTTCCACCGAAAAATCATACTTCCAGGTTAACTTATCTCAAATCTCGCCTGCCAGAGGCTCCATTTTTCTTTCACCGAATTTTCTTAGCCTAACTTTGCAGTCGGAATTCCAACGGCATGTGTCATCACAACAATGTTGATGAGCCAGCCAGAGTAACGAATAATAATGTCAAATCTGTAAAACAATAATTGTATGCAAAACGAAACAACAACCGTCCGCAAGGACACCCAGCTGCAACGAAATGTTGCAGACCTCCAGAAGCGAGTAGCTTTTCTGGAAGACCTCCTTATTACTGCCAAGGAGACACTGACACTTGAAGAGGCAGCAGCGTTCATGGGCATCAAGCGTTCATCATTATATAAGATGACGCATGAGCAGACCATCCCCTTCTACAAGCCGAACGGAAAGATGATTTACTTTGAGAAATCAGACATCCTCGACTGGATCCGTAAGAACCGCGTCGCTTCGGATGACGAGATAACCGAGGCAGCACGTATGCACATGCAAACCCTTAGCAAGAACTCATTGGTATGAAGGAGCAGGACATTTCCGCACTCAAAGAGAGTGCCATTTCCTCATCTGCACACTGGGCGAAGACTGGCTTCGGTTACTTCACTATGCGTGACAAGGTGAACGACTATCTGGAGGCTACAGGAGCTAACCGTGCCATATCAGATGACCAGGAGGCTATCCGATATGGACGGGAGGCTGCTGCCCTTGCCATCAACATTGGTGCCATCCATCTGCTCAACAAGGCAGAGGAACAGAAACTGAATGACGAGCTGATGCGTATAGCCGATGACTTGCCACAAACCCGTAGCAGAGGATTCCACAGATGAGTAAGCCCAAGATAGAAAATCTTGAATGAAGATTTCCCCATGTGGGACTCATTCAATGATATTCATCTTTTGACTGGCAAAATCAATTTAATCTTTCAAGACCATATTATTCAAATCACTTAAAACATGAATGTACAAAAGATACACTACTGCTTCACTCTGTCAGAAGAACAGATGAAGTTTCTCCGCAGCAAGAAGTACAAGATAGACCGCATGGAATGCTTCATGTCTCTTGTTTCTCTGGCTGAACGTGACACGAAACTGGTACAAGTCAGCAAGCCCCAACAGGTAGAAATCTTGCGCGGCCAGTTCATGGTTGACAACACTCAGTTGGCAAAGCTCTGGGACAAAGACCGCAAGACGGTTCCAAAGCTCTTGGAGGCGATGGAGTCTCTGGGTATTTCCTCTTCGCAGAAGGTGGGTGAAAATCGCATTCACACGCTGCACTCCCTGTCTGGCTGGTATGTGGATGGCATTCTCGTAACCAATCCTTTTGGCATGAAGCGTAATGCCGATGGCTCCGAAATCTTCCATGCGGAAGTTCCGCCTGTCAAGGTAATCACCATTGAGAGCGAAGATACAACGAATAATGCCAAAAACACGGACAAGGATAGTCAGGTTGCTGTTGCCAAATCTTCCACAGAAACAGCCGAGGTCAAGACTTCGCCTGTCTATGATTCCATGTCCCATCTGTCATCACAATCTAATGATAGTGAAGACGAGGGTAAATCTGGCGGCAATAGTGACACTTCCGTTTCTCCATCAAGCCCTTCTTCCTCACAGACTGATAGCACCTTCAATTCTGCTGACATCCCTTCTTCGTCAGAAGGAGCCGATGGCAAGCAGAATGGAGGGAAAAGGAATGAAGGAGCATCGTATCAGTCAGAGGAACACGCAGCACAGCCTTACGGCAATTCTGGTGGCAATAACAAGCCCTACGGCAACTCTAACCCTAATGGCTGCCACCAATAGCCCAGGGGCATCTGGAGGCGACCTGCACCGCCAAACCATCCCAAGGGACGTTTGACTGGCTGCAACCCAGCTGGCTTCAAAGCGAGCCTTACGGCATCGAGGGGAACTTGCAGGTTAAAAGACCCGCTATTTTATAGGGTCTTTTCGAGAAATCCTTTTGTATTACAACAACCCCGACCGGGTTTATGTAATCCTAAAAGTTTCTCTGGCTACTCGCAGGCTCGCAGCCGGTGCCCCTCTTTACAAATCGTTTATAATCATTCCTCTAAGCAAAAGTCATTGATATGAAGAAAAAGCACATCATCAGAAAGCTACCCACAGAGGTACATACCTACCGTTGTACCGACGAAGAGTATATGCTACTAAGAAGCCAGGCGCAGAAGTGTGGTCTTAGCCTGAGCCGCTATGTCGTGGAGACTGGCTTGAAGCATCATCCACGCCAGCGGCTCACCCCAGAGGAATGTCATGCCCTTGACTCGCTCATGACTGCAAGGCAGGACTTGGTAAACGTGTCCAATGCCCTCAAAGATAAAACGGATGCGGAAAAGTTGCGCATGTTCAAGAGCGAGAAGTTCATGAACTGGTGGATTATGGCGGTTACACGTCTCATCCAACGTTGGCAGCGCATCGAGGAGAACATCACATCTTCTGTGCAGACCAGAGATAACCAAGGAAAGGAAACTGCCCCATGATAATGCTCGCCAAAGTCGGTGCCTATGGCGGCAATGCCGTCAGGTACGCAATGGAAAAGGAGAAGGCGAAGGTGGTCAAGGTGAACCACATGCCCGAAGGTCTTGATGCGACATCCATCTGGTACAGGATGAAGCACCACTGCCAGCTGCATCAGCAGGACAGAACCGTGGGTAGGAAATTGGAACGCTTCATGGTGTCTTTCGTCATATCCCCATCAAAAGAAGAGTCTGCCGACTTCACCATGAAGGACTGGGCAGGCCTTCAGGACGAGAGTCTGGAAGTGATGGACTCCCTCGGACTTTTGCCCAAGGGCTTCATGGAAGAGGTCAAGACCAATTTCCGGAACTCTATGAATGTGGGTGCCCTGCATTCCGATTCCAAGTCTGGAACGCTGCACCTTCATTTGGACTGCTGCCGTGTTGACCTCAATGGCAAGACCAACGATGTCCACGACCTTCACCAGAGAGCAATGGAAGCTGCGGAAATTATCAACATGCGGCATGGCTGGAAACAACCCCAAGAGATACGCGACATGCGCCAGAAGGAGATAAAGGAGTTCTGCGAATATACCATGAGTAAGATGGAGCACTTCGATGTGGACTACTACTTCAAGCTACTCCGCATGAAGGGCTATGAGGTTACTCCGAAGTACGACAAACAGAAGAAACTTGTTGGGTACACCATCGGAAAGAACGCCTCGGTCTTTAAGGCTTCCGCCATTGGTAGAAAGTTTATGGCAACAAAGCTGGAAGATACATGGAAGAAGCTCCATCCACAGCCAGTTCAGGTTAAGCCCCGACCTGTCGCACCGACCGCCAAGCCAGCCGTTATGACTACGCCTAAGCCTGTTCGTACACCTGCACCAAGCCAGACTTTTACCCAGCCCAAGTTGCAAGCGAAAGTCCAGCAAAAGCCTGTTCCATCCTTCACTGCATTCAACATTGATACACCTGATGGCAACAAGACTGTTGTTATTCCAAACTCGGTCAAGGACATCTTCTTCAATGAAGCCCAGATACCAGAGGGCAACGAGATTGCAACTTTGGAGAACATTTCCCACGTTGCAATGCTTCTCTTTGTAGGCTACATCGATGCCGCTACATCCATGTCTGAATCTTGCGGAGGTGGTGGAGGTTCTTCCCTTGAATCTGGTTGGGGCAAGAAGGATGATGAGGACGAGCGTATGTTTGCCCACCGCTGCCTCCAGATGGCACATTCCATGTGTAAGCCAAAACCTGTTAAACGTAGTTTCCACCGTTAAAAACCAATTATATGTCTATTAGAACAAGCAGAAACAATGATGACCAGCCTGACTTCAATGACATGATGAATGAAGTCGAGAAAGACATGGAGCGTCAGGATCTCGAACAAAATATTGTTGACCGAGTGCCTGAGCTCCAACAACTGAGTACTAACATTGACAGGGCTACTACTGCCGTCATCAACGCCATGCTTGCTTTGGAGCGTGCCATTGAGCAAGCCGATAAAACCGAAAGGAGGCTGAATGCCTCTGAAATAACTATCAGCGGCAAGGTTGATAATATCAATGACCATATCAACAATGTGATGAAGGATGCCCCAACCAAACTGCATGTTTCAGTTTCGGTTTCCGACACCGATATGAAGACGATACAGGATATGTTCGACAAGGAGCATGAATGGGTCATTGGCCAGATGCAATCTCATTTGAAGGTGGTCAACAACATGTTTGTCGATGAACGTAGGAAGGTAGTTCAGCGGTACAAGGAGTATGAAGGCTGCTACCTTGGCCCTCGCCTTCAGTGGTTTGTCTGGTCATTCTTCACTATCGGCATCATACAGACAACCCTCATCATAGCACTATGGGTTACCAGATACCTCAGATGAGTATAAAGAAAGGAAACTTGTCCCACGCTGCTGCAAGCATCTTTCGACACCCAGGCTGTTCAAAGGGGCAAGTTTCCAACTCTTGTGAGGACAATTTATCCCAGACCCTTCTTGTCTACATTGTATTCAAGAACGAGGAATGGATGTTTTATAGTTCCTGTTTTATCTTCAAATGGTGCCTTATACCAGAGGTCAAAATCTTCTGATAAGACCTTACGCAACTCTTGCGCCAACCTTACGCCTTGGTTATGGTATTGTTCCCAGTCCATTGTGTATGGATGGCCTGTTTCTGAGTCGATAACTATCTGGTTTATTTTACTATGCCAATCAAATAAATCCTTGAAGACAATTGGATTACCATTCTTGTCATAGACAAAATCTATAGTTCCATTGGTCTCAACTTCATACGAATTTTGTTCTTCATCATAAAACACTTGATTGATGTCTGGGTCAATCGTGATGATGTGTTTAACTCGAACTTGACGTTTGAAGTAGGATTTATAATCACGTTTTTTGCTCCGACCAGTAATGCACCCCTCAATGAGAGGAGATTTTACCATGTTGTATGCGTTAAGCATATCTGGAACATCGTCATTTCCTGACAGAGGATGGTCTAATGCCATACGCAAGAGTCCATTGTATAGTTTCTTCAGTACTTGGTCTTTTAGACAATATCCCTTGAATACAGGCTGTTTTACAAATTCGTTTGGGATAATTGTCACCAGCATATATTCCTTGTATTTGAAGCCAACCCCATCAGCCGTTTCGTTAACTTGGTCTAGTACGCTTATATCTTCCAGCTTTATGATGGTTTCAGACATGTCAAAAGTAATCTTTACCTCTGCCTTTTGTTCAAAGGTGTATGTTTCAAACTGATGACGCATTCTTTCAAGGTCGCCATCCCAATGTGTGAACCACGTGGAATAAGTTCGGTCACCAATGCCTATTGTAAATCGTTCGCCTTCGTTCCCTCCTATTATATCAAATTGAAACTCTTCTACCTGAATATCTTTGGTGGTCTTGCGAATGTAGTATGGCCAGGTGCATTTCACCATGAGCTGTTTGTAGCACGACTCTATGCTTTCTTTGTAAACATCTACCTTGTCGTAAGCCAGTTCTCCGCCTGTCTTAACTGCTTTATACAATTGGGAAATGACATCAAATATCTTAGATACATACTCTTCTTGAATGTAACGATTTTCGGAAGAAAAGTCGAGCATGTTGTGCGACAGTGTCCAATGGTAACAATAGGGCTTCTTTTCAACATCAATCATGAAATAGCCTGGCATATCTTTTGTGACAGACTCTATCATGCAATAGGTGTCATCCACAAATATAGAGCTGACTAAATCTAATGGATTGACAAGAAGCTTCTCTTCTCCGATTGTAATCCAAATGCCCCACTTGTTGTCAACCGCAGAGCATGACAACTTCAAAGAGCCGCATTTCTTTAGTGCAGCCTCGCGCTTTTTCAGGGCTTCTGCATTTTCCCTTTCGACATAACCACGTTTACTGTAAACAATATCCATCATAATGTAAGACGATTGTTACATTCGACATTACTTGTATCTATAATCTACATAGTATTTGGGGATATAATAACTACGTTTTAATAGATGATGCTACTTTCGTACTTTACAAGATTTTCGGATTCTCGTTCTAAGAACTCCACCGTTCTACCTTTCTTTGCAACTGTAATTGTGGCACTGTAAAGACCGCCATATTCACTCCAGTAGGCACATTTGATTGTGGCAATTCCGTGGTCTATTGTCACCCGTGGGCACAATTCCCAACTAGAAGAATAGCGTTTCATCTTCTCGATACCTTCTGCGCTTAACTCGTCCTTATATGCTTTCAGAAGACTGGCTACAGATTTGGGATGGTAGATATAATCTATGGCAGAATAGGCCGCATGCCATTCAATTGGAAGAAGATGCTGTATCTCTTTTAGCAGGAATGCCTGCCATACACCCATAGGCGTAAACGGAAGTGATAGATAGTCCCATATTTCTGGGATTGCTTCGGCTTCGTCATCTGACAGCATGCCTTGAATATACTGGGTATCGTCATAACGAACATATTGAATACGTTTTTCGTAACGACGTTTTCCTCTTATCATGTCCTCTTTCGTCCAAGGCAGTGCAACCTGTACTTCTTCTTTTCTTGGTATATATCGCTCTTGGGCATCTGCTTCACAAATATATAAGCGCATCGTGCTTCCATGACGGTCGCCAACCTTGAACACGTCAACTACATATCCGTCAGGTATTGAAATTAAATCCAATGGCTCCAGAAGCCAGTTCACGTCATCGCAACACTTAAACACGCCCTCTTCATCCTTTTTCTTTATAAGGTCGCTTAATTTCATGGCGACTTCTCCGAAAGAATTGTCAAAAGCAGGAAGAGGCTTGGGCTGGAATTTGCTAATATGTCCTTGCATCCATAAAAGCCCTCTTACTGGCGTTTTATCGGTTGCGTTGGGCAACATACTTGATTTACAGTAAAAAGAAATTTTGAGGTCTGGGTCTCTTTTAATCAAAATGTTAGATTGTAGAAGATTCTCACCAATAGTCGTTATCTCAGATGCTCCTTCAAGAGGTGACTGAAATTCATAATCCTCTGGATAATCCTTATTGCGTTGTAAAAACGCGACAAGATTTGACGTATCGAATTTTACAGGCTTAACTCTTCCGTACTCATCATAGTCTGGCTTCTTGCCAATCTTAACCAGCCAATCTATTGCTTTTTGTCCTTCGAAGCTAAAACCTCGACTTGCTTCTTCGGCTGCGTATGCTAATGCAGCCAAACTAATGTATAGTTCTTTGCCGATTACATATTGGGATTTATTCCATACATAGTCAGTAGCAAAGAAAGAAACTTCAGTCTCGCCAGCTATCTCACACGTAACGGTTGCCTCTATCAGGTTGCCCCAAGGCTCAACATCGGTAATCTTTGCCTTGATAATGGTATTCCCCTCCAGAACAGGGTAACATGTGACAAAGCTATGCGGTTTGCCCTCTCCTGTAGCACCTAAAAGTGTTTGCCAAACCACGTCCTTGGTTTGAGTGGCAAGAACATAGATGTCTGTCTCACTGCCATTCACACCTTCACAGAATGCCTTTTCACGGCACTTGTGTTCAACTTTACTTTCACCTATCAGTGGACGAAGATGGTTGCCGATGAAAGTCTTTGTATCAATTATGGCTCCGATGTGGTCGCCGTGTCCTTGCCCCTTATTCATATGCGTCGATTTTCTTGTTAAGTTTACAACCCTTTACAGGAATCATACAATCCCTTCTTTTGCTTCTTGATGCGTTCATATTCTGACCGCATTTTGGCGGCCATCGGCTCGTTGTTGTTGGCCGAATAAGCCTGAGCGAGCATGTTGTATGCAGTTTCACGCCAAGGTGCTTTACGCTGACATTCCATTGCTTCCTGCAATGCCTTTTCGGGCTTTTTATACTTCAAAGCGAAAGCTGAGAGGTAGAAATTGAACTTCCAGTTGTCGGGATATTGTTTTTTGCCCCATTCAAGCAACTTCAATCCGTAGTCTATCTCATCTGGCTCATTCATCCAGCAATGAATCTTTGCCAAGAATATGACATCGGAAGCCAACCGATGTTTTTCATCTTTGACAATCTCGGTAAAGAACTCCAGACTTGACCTTTCTACGATAGGATAACCTTCTTTCGTGTAATTGTCTATGACATACCCATCGACCAGCACTTCTGCACGAACTCGTTTTAGCATGATGGAATTGGGGTATGACTTTAGCCAGTTGTCGCAGAACTTCAATGCAGTTTCAAAGCTACTTGTCCATAGCATATTCCTTGCGGCATAAAAAGCGTTTACTTCACTTGTCCCTTTCTCGATTTTGGAAATCTCAGCACCGTAATTCATAGCATCTGTGTACCTCTTCATCTTGAACAGGAGAAGAGCTACATAATACATCGCCGTCTGGTAACGGGGATTTATCTCCAGAGCTTCGCGATACAGGTTCAGAGCATCTTTGTATAGGCTTACTGTATCTGGAAACTGCGTGTTCTTCATCGATTCAGCATATTTGTAAATCACACTCGCCGCTTCACACAGAGCTTGAATGCTACGTCCGAAGTCTAATCGTTTCTTAGCTGCATTCATTGCTTCTTCCATACGTCCCAGTTGTGTCAGACCGATTGTGTAGTTCCCAATCAGGTCAGGATCATTGGGATAAGTCTTCAAGCCTTCTTCACAGACCGCTACGCATTGTGAGAAGTCCAAAAGCGAAATATGTATGTTCGACAGGTTCACAAAGTATTCGCTTGGCTTAACCCTTGCTTTTGATATGGATTGTACCACATTGAGGGCCTGCTTGCTTTCTCTGATACAGTTTAACTCATTGGCAAGGTTGATGGTAACAATCTGGTTGAAACCGAAGTCGGGAAATCGTTCCACCATTTGTGGAACATACAGTTTCTTGTATATGGCGATTGCCTTTTGATGCTCACCGATAGCCGACAGAGACATGGCTTCCCTCAGGTAAGGCATTACGTCCTTCTGTTCCAGAAGGCCAAAGCCTTTTGTTCCCAGAATACCAATCTCGCCCTTTTTCAACTTCGACACAAACTCATCATGTCCTATGTTGACTGGTATATATCGTTCTCTTACCTTGTAGGGCTCGTAGTTTGACACCTTTTTCACTGCTAATTTATGCAGGTCTGCAAGCAATTCTCCATACGACTGATAGCGGTTCTCTGGCTTCTTTTCAAGGCACTTCATGATGATGCTTTCTGCCTTAAAATTGGTGCTTTTCAGGAAGCCGCCAATCTTGGTAGGTTTGGTGTAAAGGTGTCCCGTGGCTATTTCTTGCATGGTCTTTGCCACAAAAGGCGGCTTCCCTGTTTCCCACTGATACATAATACAACCGAGGCTGTATATGTCTGAGCGGAAGTCGATGGTCGGTAAGCCGAGTAATTGTTCTGGTGAAGCATACAAAATTGTACCAACAAAGGTTCCAAGCTGTGTCAGATAGGGATTTATACCTGCCAACTCCTTTATGTCATTCTTTCTCCCTTGTTCGTTGGAAGAAATAAGTTTGGCCAGTCCCCAGTCCGCCACATACGCCTTGTTGTCTTTGTCAACAAGAATGTTTCCAGGTTTAAGGTCTCTATGAATTACCTTATAGTTGTCGTACACCCATTTCAAGGCTGTGATTATTCTGTCCATAGAGGCATAGAACATTTTGGGATTCATGTCCGTAATGATTCTGTTCATATCTCCATTCTCCATCCATGTGGACACAACACAGGGTATTTCGTTTATCTTGATGATACACTTTGCTTCTGCTATGCTGTCACAAGCAGAAAACGTCAGCCATAGCTTTAACTCCTCATTATAGCGGTAAACAGACTTTTCATCCAACAAAAGGTCGGAATGAATTACTTTGAGCGCATAAGACGTTCCTTTAGCATCGACAATGCGATAGCACGTTCCCATGCCTCCATCAAACCGCTGAACAACGGTGAACTTGTCTGAGTCAATACCTAAATGACCAGCCAATTCTGGAAGGATAAGTTCTTGATTTGGATAAAAGTACTCAATCATATTGAGGAGATTAAAAGTCGTTATAATGTTAGTTTACAGGGGTAAAGCCGTTATTGCGCATCCACTGAAGAGCATTAAGCCAGCGTTCTTGCGATATGCGTTTCTTGGATTCGTGCCAGTTGTTCAGTACTTCATTCACGATGTCGGCATCTGTGAAGGACTTGTTGGTTTTCTGCATATCTTCCCAAGCACTATAGAGTGTTGCAACAATCTCACATCTTTCGGTGTTCCACGTCTTGAAAGTGGAGATAATTTTTTTAAACGTAGGTAGTACGTCTGCATAATATCGGGTGAAGTAAATACTGTGTTTGCCACGATTCTGCATAGGAACATATCTGTTCCCCTTATCGGTATGTTTCACCTCAAACCACTTTTGCTTTTTCAGTTGACTATCAATGGAGCGTAAAGCGCTATTGTCATATGGACCTGCAGCATCACGATGATAGTGGGAACCGATGTCTATTCGACACATGCGCTCTGAGAGGAAGAGAATCTTCTCCATCTTCACATGGCCGAAGGTCGGCTCATCGCAAAGTCTGTCAGCAATCTCGGCAGCCAATACACTCCTTCGGAAATGGACATTTGCAGATGCGTTGTTGGTTTTGGCAGCAGCTTCTATCAGCCTAATCTTGCCTGTCAGAAGTTGTTGCATCATTCCTTGCTTAATCTGTTCGTATTTTGTTTTCTTGGTTTCAAGGGCAATGATTTCGTCATCTATGGAGGAAAGAACTGCGGCAATTGCAGATTGCTCTTTTAGAGAAGTTGGAGCGTATAGCAATACGTTGGCAACTTTTTCTTTGTTAAGATTCTGCACACTGCTTCCAGCTGCCATTGAAATGTATTGGTTAATGATAGCATCTGAACAAAGGATATAATACAAAAACTGCATATCATATGCCTCCTGATAGTTTTGTATGACAAGCCATCCGTCATGAATACAGCCATCTATGTCCAAAATGTAAGGTCTTCCGAAACTCATAGAATTTGACAAAATGAAATCACCCTTAAAGACTTGTCGAGTTTTCGTAAGCCCTTCTTTCTTTATCTTTTCAGCTGTTTTCCTAAGGTATTTATCATTGGGCTTAACATCTCCAATCTTTATCCAATTTAGGCCATCTGGTCTATCCGTTATAAATTCCTCAATTGGCCTTGGGGAGCCGCCACGCAAAATAGTAGAGTCTTCGCCTAACTTTCTTTCCTTCCAGGGCTCTGTGAAACCTTTCAAACGAACTTTTCCTGTGAGTAGTTGCTGCATGGCACCTTGCTTGATGGCTCGTTTCTTCTCAATCAATTTGTCCAACTGCATGATGAGTGAGTCAATGTCGGAAAGTGCCTTGGCAATGCGAGACTGCTCTGCCTTATCACTGGGACAATAAATCGGTAGTTTCCGAACTATATCAGCTGTGAAACTCTGTTGTTTAGTACCTTGTGCGTATTTGAATGCTAAAGTTTCAGACCAAAAATTGTAGAACCAGTAAAGATAATCTGTTCCCATCTTTTCAGTCTCATTGATGGCAAGGCATGACTGATTTGTTGTAGAAGGACTTCCTACAATCGCGCAACGCCCTCTCGTGCCTGCTGCTTCCAAACCTGTTATTGCCATCAAGAAAGTCCCAGGCTGATGCACTTTTAGATTTGTCCTAGTTACAGCTTCCTCAGAGATATGTTCGATAGTTTCATATATAACATTGTAATTCAACTCGCCACTTGAAATCCATCTAATATTGCCCTTGAAGTTTTCAGGGACTCCTCTGTATGGAGTAGCTCCGCTCGAAAATGTCGCCAAAAAATCCTGAAACATTCCAGCGTTCCATTCTTCTGGTATCATGCCGAGCACACACTCTTTGAACTTTGTCTCAATCATTTGCTAATCTCCTTTAACAGAAAGTCTTGTAATGTCTTCTTGTCTGGCAGCGAGAGCATGTAAGTGGAAACAAACAGGTTGTTGTCCATGCCAGCGAGGGCATACTCCACCATCTTGTCGCCCTTACGAGTGCAGAGAAGAATACCCACAGGAGGATTGTCCCCTGGGTTCATCTCGTTTTCCCTGAAATACGATACATAAGCATTGAGTTGGCTGAGATCCGCATGACGGAACTCATCATCCTTCAATTCAATGATTACGTTACAATGCAGCACGCGGTTGTAGAATACCAAGTCGACAAAGTAGTATTCATCGTCGATAATCATCCTTTTCTGCCGTGCCTCGAAGCAGAAGCCTTTACCCATTTCGAGCAGGAACTCTTGCAGATGTGTTATCAAGGCATTCTCCAAATCGTTTTCGGTGAAAGCCTCGGGGCGCAGGCCAAGGAACTCAAACGAGAATGGGTCTCTGATGGTAAGAGCCGGTAAGGAGTTGGTTTCCGTCCGCTCCAGCAGAAACTCAGGCCGCTTGCTCACCCCTGCACGGAAGAACAGATTGGTTGATATTTGACGGCGCAACTCCTTCACGCTCCAGCAGCAACGGATGCACTCTGTCTCATAGAAGAAACGCGCCAAAGGGTCATCGACGAACAAAATTTCAACGATGTGAGAAAATGACAGCTTTGAAATAAGGTCAAAGGCTGGCGTTGTGAATTTGTCCGACAGCGTCGGACTTTTTTCCAAGAATTTGTCCGATGGCGTCGGACTAATTTCAGATTCCTGCGATGCCGACGCATAAATCTGTCCTGTCAGGTAGTCTTTTATCTGAGGATATGTAGAGTAGAAGCGTCGGCAATTTTTAAGCAGGGTTTCATTGATACCACGCCTGTTCACCTTTTCTGCCAGCCGTTTCAGCAATCGCTCGCCATACTTGGCGCGGTCTTGACCATGCTGTTCATACTCCACAATATAGAAGCCGATAACATAGTTTCTTATTGTGGCAAAGCGGTTAACAGCCTTTACTGTTGCAGAATATGCCGAGTCGTGCAATTGCAACACCAAATCAGACAAGTGGTCGAAAGAGAATGTCGTGTCCTCCGACCAGTTCTCTGGCAGGTTATATAGAACAGCTATTTCTGTATGTTTTGCTTTTGTCTTGTCCATAGTTGCCATGTTTTACAAGGTAAATCCCATTTCTTTGAGTGATTGAAGAACCTGTTGCTCCAAATCCTTGACTTGGGTTTCAGTCGCTCCTAATGTCGTTTCATACCGCTCAGAGAGGGTGGTGACATCACTTGCTATCTGGTGTGTGACGTTCTGCATCAATGCTTCACAACCGTCCACAATACTTGCCAGCCACTTGCGTTCCACAACAAGTGACTTGATTTCATCTTCTGTCAGGGCGGCATACTTTGCCACAACAGCATCGGTCAGCTCGATGCGTTTTGTCTTCTGCGTCTTGCCGAGCGCATCTTTCTCGTTGGAGAGGTCAAGCCACTGTTGCAGCAGTTTCAAGTCTTCAGCAGACGTACCATCTATTTTGGCGTTCTTGATGGCTTTCTTCACATCCGACGGCTTGACAGAGAGTTCCTTACCATCTTCCGTTTCATCGTCGAAGGTAAACGCTTCTTCATTCTGCTCCACAAGGGCATCCATATCAGATTGTTTCTGCTCAATCTGTGCAGACAAGTCGGCAATCTCGTCTGTCTGAGCTTTGAAATATTCTGCCAGGAGAATGTTGACAGGCAGCAAATCGCAAACTATTTCATCGTACATGATAGCCTTCTTCTTGTCGCCTTTACCTGGCTTTGTAGCTTTCACCTCTGGGTATGTCCACCCATCGTTGGCAATCATGTAGCAGTCATCCTGCATCACGTCCGCCCAATAATTGAGCAACACGTCGTACAGCTCGTAAGCATCCACTAGTCCGCTATTGACTAAAGCCTTGTCCAAGAGCGAAGCAGACCAATCGGCTATCAGTTCTTTGGGACGTGCGCCTTGGCAGACAGCTTTCATCTGTGGCGTAATCTCAGTTTTCCACTCATTGAGAAGAGCAGAGAACCGCTCACTTTGCGAAACATAAGACGGGTCATTCTCTATGGAGTGTGCGATGTCCTCCTTTGCTGGTTTTAGGCCGAAGTAACCATTCGCCTCGCGATTAAACAAGCTGACCTTTAGGGAAGGACAGGCTTCCCAGTACTCCTTCATTTCATCTACATCGTGAGCCGGAAGTCCACCATGAAGATGAGCCTCGATGTCATGCTGTATTTCGGTGTCCTTCGGCTGAATATAGCGAGGGATGTTCAGGTTGTAGTCGTTGCGCTCTATCTCGTCCCACTCGACCAGTCGGCAGTAATGGTCGATGGGTTCCTGTGCATCCCAAGCATCTACGATACGCTTGATGTCCTGCTCACGCAGACGGTTCTTTGCACCATCCTTCTTGAAGCCATCCTTCGCATCAATAAAGAAGATACCCTTACGGCTATTCTTGTCCTTTTTGTCAATGATGATGATAGAAGCCGGAATGCCTGTACCAAAGAAAATGTTAGGAGGCAGTCCGATGATACCCTTGATATAGTGTTGCTTAACAATATGCTTACGTATGTCGTATTCAGCATTGCCACGGAAGAGCACTCCGTGAGGCAGGATGCAGGCACCACGTCCTTCATCTGGCTTCATCGATGCTATAAGATGAAGCAGGAATGCATAGTCACCACACTTGGCTGGAGGCAACAGGTTGGCAGTCCATCGGTTGTACTGGTCGTTTTCCATGCCCGATGCCAGCCAGTTCTTCATGGAGAAAGGAGGATTGGCCACGCACACATCAAAGGTGCTGACCATGCCATACTGCTTGAACTGCGGGTCAGCCAGCGTGTCGCCCACCTTGATGTCGGCACTGCTGATGCCGTGAAGCAACATATTCAGCTTCGCTAATGCCGCCGTGCTGCTGTCTTTCTCTTGACCGAAGATAGACACTCGGGGATTGCTGGCTTCTGCCAAGGCACGCAACAAAAGTGAGCCAGAGCCACAGGTGGGGTCGTAGATTGTATGCTCGGCACGGTCGAGTTCATTGATACGAAGCAACTTTGCCATCACACGGCTCACCTCGGCAGGAGTATAGAACTGTCCTTTGCTCTTTCCGCTCTCGGCGGCAAAGTTCTTCATCAGATATTCGTAGGCATCGCCCAGAAGGTCATCATCAGCGGCGCGGTTATGGGAGAAGTCGAGCGCATCGTTTTCAAACACACCGATAAGCTTTGACAAGGTGTCAACCATTGTACGCCCGCTACCCAGTTTTGTGGGGTCATTGAAGTTGGGCAGGGCAAGGTCGCCAATCTGTCGGGCGTTCATTTCTTTGATAGCCTCCAGCTTGGTGTTCATCTTTTCGCCAATATGGTCATCCCCCTTCAGTGACACAAAGTCCTTGAAACTACACCCTTCGGGTACTTTCAGACGAAAGCCTGGCTGTCCGGCCTTGTCGGAGAGATATTTCACGAACAAGACTATTAGCACATAGTCCTTGTACTGGCTGGCATCCATTGAGCCGCGTAGTGCGTTGCACGACTCCCAAAGCGCGCTGTATAACTGTGATTTCTTGATTGCCATATTTTGATAATCTGCTTTCAATTATGAATTTTGTGAGGCGAGACGGTAAATCTCATAAATGTCCTGTTCGCTGAACGATGGGAACATCGCTTGCAGGTCATCACGTAAGTCCCAACTGGCGTTGCTGTCGGGGTCTTGCCAGTTCGCACCTGCATTACGGTAGATGAAGTCATCTATCTTCTTGATGATTTCTATCACCTCATTCTCATCCTCAGGAGCATTCCATGTGGCACGGTTGTTCCATAGAGCCTTGCTGCGTTTATTGTTAAGTCCGTTTGGTGCATCACTGCCATGCTTGATGGCCTTGATGTGGTCAATGAGTGCCTTAATTCTTTCTTTGGCGGTTGCATTGCTTTCCCTCAGTTTGTCAAGCAGAGCCTGTAACTTTTCGCTGAAGGCTTTCTGCTCTTCCTCGTCACCACTGTTCCAGTCGGTATTGACACGGCGAGCCTTACCCTCAATGACTTCGGCTGCGCCATTGGCGTTTCCGCCAGCCTGGCGGATGGCTTCATCGGCAGCTTTCTCTGTGTCGGTGGAATCATTGATAAGGTCGAGGAAAGAGAAGTCGGCAGAAGCTTCTACAAGTGTTTCCGCATCTTCCGCACGGATATGCTGGTCAAGAAGCTGACGCATATCGGGGTCAAGCGTGCGAGGGTCAAAGTCATCGCCTGACTTCTGACGCACCTTGCGTTGTATGGTTCCAGCCTCGCGGGATAGCGACGCAAAGTGTTCTATCTGCTCAGGTGTGAAATCTGTTTGGCTGAAATAGTCGGACATATTATTATATGCCGTTACCATACCGCCTGTTATGCTGTACATGATATTGCGACGAGCCTGGGCAGGGTCTTCACCATCCAGTTCGGTCACATAATATTCTGTGAGTGATTCCAACTCGGTCAGTCCTTTGCCTTCCCAGATGCCTTTCAGCCCTTCATAGGCTTCCTTTGCAGCCAGCAGTTTCTCCAAGCACTTGTTGACAGCACTGTCGAGCAGGCCTTCAACATCAACATCATCGAGGCCAGAGAAGCCTTCGCCATCGTTGAACTTGACTACGGCATCCTCAATACTATCGAACAGGTTTTTGAAGCTGATGATGCGTCCGAATTCCTTGTGTGTCTTGACAATCACGTTGCCTTCCTCATCTTTGATGTCCTCGCCAAGGCGATTCACACGGCATACTGCCTGAAAAAGAGTATGGTCTTTAATCTCATTGTCGATGTAAAGGATGGTGGCACACGGGGCATCAAAGCCTGTGAGCAGTTTGTTTACCACGATAAGCAGCTTCATCTGGGCAGGACGATGGATGAAGATATTCTTTGCCCATTTCTCATAGTCATCAGCATTGTTGATGCCATCGCCAGCATCCTTGAACGACTGCTTTGCCCAGTCATATTTGAACTTGGCTTCCGTTTCCTTGCTGGTATCGGCAGAATCGTTGGCAATGTCGCTGTCCATCGGGTCATAGCTCGTTACCACGGCTACACGCCCTCTGAGCGAGGTGTTACTGCTATCTTGGGTAAAGAACTTGTAATATCTGTAAGCCTGATAGATGGAGCCTGCCACCAACATGGCGTTGCTCCAGTCGTGCTGAAGCAAACCAAATCCTACATCGTCAAGAATGCTATAGCCAATACGCTCGATGCGCTCCTTGGTGGAATAGACTTTCTCCAAGGTAGCCCAGCGGTCTTCCACCATCTTGCGTTGCTCGTCGGTCAACTCACGTCCGGCTGTCAATGCAGCCAGCTTCTGGTCAACTTTCTGCTTGTTGGTAAGTTGCTGTTCTACGTTGCGGTATTCGTATTGCAGGTCGAGGATAACCTTGTCTTCCACGGCCTGTTTGTGCAAATACTTGTGGATATAAGGGCCAAAGGTGCGCTCCGACATGCTCTTGATACGGTTATACATATCACCTTTGTCTTTCTTCAAAAGAGGTGTGCCAGTAAAACCGATGAGCATAATCTCCTTGCCCATGATGGCACGCATGGCTTCATGCAAGCGACCGCTCTGTGTGCGGTGGCATTCATCAACGAAAACAAAGATGTTGTCCCCCTTAACGCTAAAGTTGTTGCCGTATTTCTGGGCGATGATGGCTTGCAGTTCTTCAAGGTATTCGTCCAGACTGACCTTTGTACCAGACTCGTCTTTCTCTGCTTCATCCTCAGATCCGTTTGCACCGAACTTGTGGATGAGCGAGCAGATGAGCCATTCTTCACCCTTGTTAAGCGTATCAAGCAGGTCGCTGCTTGACGTGGCATGATGGAGCGTGTTGCCTCCCTTTATGAATGTTCCTGCCAGTTGTAGGTCAAGCTCCTTACGGTCGGTGATGACAACAACGCGGGGGTTCTTGTAGTTGCGGCGAATATATGATGCCAAGGCAACCATAGTAAGGCTCTTGCCAGAACCCTGCGAGTGCCAGATGACACCGCTTTCCTTCTTGGGCATGCGAGCGGCAGCAGCCTTGATGGCATATATCTGATGGGGACGCAGCACTTTCTTGATACCGCCGTCGTTCAGTACGCCGTAGCGGAAGAAGAACATGAAGTTCTCTTTGTCGAAGAACATGCTGTACGATTCCTGTTCTGTAAGCACGTCGCCCAGTTTTGTCGTGTCACGTTTCCACTTGCACCAGAATTTCAATGGTGTGCCAATCGTTCCATATCGGAACTCCACACCGTCATTGGAAGCAATAGTGAACTGTGTAGTAGTGAAGAAGGAAGGGATGAAGTCACGCTCATTTGACAGGTGCTGCTTGATGCCTTCTTCGTAGTTGACTAGGCTGCGTTTCAGCTCAATGACAGCCAAGGCAATGCCATTCACATAGACGACAATATCAGGGCGTTTGTTCTTTCCCAACAACGGGTCGATATAACTGACCTCTTCGGCTATGGCAAAATTATTGTTGGTGAAGTCTTCAAAGTCGAAGAACATCACATCCTCATGATTGGAATCAGGGTCGGGTTGCGACTTAATGCCCGACATCAATACCTCATACAGGTCTGTGTTACACTGCATCAGACCGCTCATCTTGGCATTACCAAGACGAGCCTTGCTCTTCAACTGATAAAGAGCATCCTCAATCTGCCGCTCGGTATATTTGGGTGTCTTTCCATCCTCCTTCTTCTGGTCTTTCAGGAACTTGCGTACCTCTTCATCGAGGATGGGCGAATTCTGCTTGCCCAGACTGTTTACTGTCTCGCCCTTGGCATACTGCCAGTTGCCGAGATACTTATAACCAAGCTCGTCTTGGAACCGCTTGACGAGTTTGTTCTGATATTCTCTTTCCCTTTGTTCTTGATACGTTGCCATAGTCTTATAGTGGGAATTCGTTTAATTGCTCTTTTATCTTTTGCCATCCCGGAAGGTAAGTCCCAAGGATGTGGCGGAATTTATCTGTATGATTCTGCTCAATGAGGTGAGTCAATTCATGGGCAACTACATACTCGATGCAGTTCAAGGGCTTCTTTGCCAACTGGAGGTTGAACATGATTTTACCAGTATCTTTGTGGCACTTGCCCCAACTTGACGGCATCTGCTGAACAGTCCAGGATGACACCTTAACACCAAGGATGTTTTCCCATTTGGCTACATACATCTCGATGGTTGGAGTGATTTGCTCTTTATACCAGTTCCAGAGGACATTTGCGATGTTCTCCTTTGTGGTACGCTCATAGACATATATGTTGATGTAATCCCCTTGAATATCGACGTGGAATGTACAGGCATTGTCGCGGATGACTTTCAGCCTGTATAGTTCTCCTTTGAAGTAATGAGCTTCTCCAGATATGTATTGGCGTTCATCTTGGAACGTGTAAGAGGTGGTTTCTTTGCGTTTCTGTACGAGCCACACCCATTTCTTTAGGACAAAGAGCTTAATCTGCTCGTCAGTGTAAGACTGTGGAGCAGACACATGAACTCTTCCATCTGGTGGATATACCGCCAAATGGAGGTTCTTAATGGGCTTGCGCTCAATCTCTATGTCAACGCCATTGACTACCATACCTTACTTCGATTCTTGCGATAACAAATATGATTTGTACTCGCGCACAATCAATTCTCTAATATCAACTTCAAGTAGGTCAGCTATCTTCAATAGACTGGGTAGGTCTGGCTGAGAAGAATTGGTACACCATTTGGAAACGGTCGATGGGGTTACTCCCATCTGTTCTGACAACCATTTGTTGGTGCGCTTCTTTTCAACCAATGCCAACTTGATACGATTAACGTCTTCCATAAATCTTAATTTAATGCTACAAAGGTAGTGAATTATTTTCACTTTCTCACAAAATAAAACAAAACTTTATGGAATATCGTCTGAATTTATGATTTTTTATGTTTTTGGCATCTATGAATGCTCAAAATCATTTAGCAAAACACTTTCTTTACCCTTTGTACTGTGCTGATTCCTTTGCCACTCAACTTAGCAACGTCGCGGATGGCATAGCCCTTCTTCAGGAGCGCAATGACATCCTTGTATTCTTCTTTCTTTTGGTCGAGAGTCTTGACTGAGCCAGGCTTACGACCAAGTTTACCACCCTTGGCTATATACTGCTTGCGCCCTGACTGCAATCGGAATGTGATGTTGTCACGTTCCAGTTGCGCACAGGTGGAGAGGGTAGCGAGCATGACAGGAGCGAACAAAGACGGTTTGCCGTCATTGTCCAGCAGAGAGAATTGTTCCTTCTGCATATAGAGGTTTATGCCACAGTCAAGCAAATCCTTGACAGAGGCAAGCACCTCAAACGCATTCCTGCCCAGCCTTGACAGTTCGCTGACAAGCAGGACACCAATGCGGTTGTCCTTGCAGAACTGTATCGCTTCACATAGCACTGGCCGCTCATCATTCTTTTTCGCGCCAGAGATATGTTCCTCGAACACATGCTCCACCTTGTAGCCCTTATACAGAGAATAGGCAGACAAGTCCCTGACCTGTCTTTCTGTGCTCTGCCTGTCACCAAGGCTGCTGACACGGGCGTATATTACTGCTGTCTTCTCCTGCATCTTGTGTTCAAATAATGCTTGTGTTCAAATAAATCTGATAGAGTTATCTGAATACAGCCATTCTTTGTGTTCATCTTTGTCTTTGACTTATTTGAACTGGCTTGTTATCGAACAGGCCGTTCACAAGGTTGATGGTATCGACCTTGGTTTCCATCACCACGTCAGCGTAGATCTCCGTGGTATGCACGTTGGTATGACCAAGGAGCTTGCTTGTCGTGTAGATGTCCGTTCCTGCGGTTAGGGTCATCGTGGCGAAAGTATGTCTGGAGGTGTGGAAGGTCACAACCTTTTCGATTCCAGCACGTTTCGCCATGTGCTTCAAGGCTCTGTTGGCGCAGCCCAACGAGGGAACATCAGGGAATACCAACTGATTGTCGGCGTCCTCTGGTCGTTCTGGCAACCAAGACTTTGCCTGTTTGCCTAACGGTACGATTACAGGCTGCTTTGTCTTCTGCATGGATGGCACGAAGATTACTTCGCCATCATCAGTCTTGCGAATGTCCTTCCAACGGAGTGCTGCCATGTCGCTATGTCTCAGCCCCGTGAAGCAACAGAACATGAAGGTCTGCTTGGTGCCAGGGCTACCAGTCATTACCTTCGCCAAGCGGTTCACTTCGTCGATGGTGAGAAACGTCCTGTCGCTCGGTGTCTTGCCAAACTTCTCACGCTCTTCTATCTCATAGAACGGGTTCCTGAGCAGAAGACCCTCCTTGACAGCATGATTGAGCATGGCATTGAGGTTCGTCTGGAACAAGAGCTTTGACTTGTCGGATAACTCCTTGGGATTGTCCGGCGATTTCGTGTTTCTGTAGGTGTCCTTGATGTAGGCGAGTAAGTTCAGATAGAAACGCTTATCCACCTTGGCCAGCAACATTCGTGGCCGTCTTATCTTTGCCAGATAGGACTTCACGATGTTGATAGTGGAGCGCATGTTGCTCCTATATGCTTCGGAAGTCCGTTTCACGTCTTTGAGATACACAAGGTAATCGTCCATGAACTCGGCAAACACCTTCGATGGCAGCTTTTCTTCTCCTGACTCCTGCTGATGCTCGATGCCAAGAATACGCTCAGACTTCAGTTTGAGCGCATGTTTTAGCGTGTTCTCATTGACGCGCCTGTCGTTCTCGTCCTTTTCGGGGATGAGATAGAGGTTCAGCGACTCATACCATCGCTTGCCGCCTTTCTCATAGAACTCCAGGTATAGCGACTGGTTGCCACTGGCCAAAGTCCTGTGGCGCAGTTCAATCTTCAAATCCTTCTTCATGCTGCTCATCCGATTGCTTGGTGAATATCTCGTCAACGAGGCTGACTGCCTCAGTCTTCTTCTTGTCTATGATTTTGCCGTATATCTGGGTCGTAGTGATATTGGCATGACCCAGCAGCTTGCTCACGGTGTAAAGGTCTGCACCGAGGGAAAGCATCATCGTGGCAAAGGTGTGGCGGCTGCAATGGAAGGAAATCTTCTTGTTGATGTGCGCTGCCTTCACCCACTTCTTGATGTGGTAACTAATGGTCGCATCGCTGGAGGGTAGGGTAAAGATAGGCTCGTCGGGGTCGTCCTTCTTTTCCATGTACCTCAATGCCTCCTGCGAAAGCGGCACGTTGATAGGCTTCTGCGTCTTCTCCATCCATACATGGACATACTGCGTCTGACCATCTGGGGTGTTCATCACCTTGCTCCAACACAGATTGCGGACATCGCTTAGGCGAAGCCCGACAAAGCAAGCCAACAGGAAAGCTCGTTTTACTTGCTCGTTGGAGCATGGTGTTTCCATCAAAAGGCGCAGCTCTTCTATGGTCAGATACTCGCGCTCTTCCTGTGAAGGCTGGAACTTCTCCCTGCGGTCGAGGTTCTTCATGGGGTTGACAAGCATGATGCCATCACGGACGGCCTTGTTGAAAGCTCCATTAAGCACCGCCTGATGGTGGTGGGCACACCCTTCGCTGATAATCCTGCCTTCCTGTTTCTTTGCCACACCATGCTTGGCGGTAGCCAGGAACTGGAGGAAGCCACGGCAGAAATCCTCATTGACCTCGTTCATACAGATATACTCCAGTTTCTCTTGACTGAGATACTGCTCCACCTTCTTTCTCATGTCTTGGCGACCTTTCAAGGTAGAGGGCTTGAAACCGAAGCTGTCCTGCTCGTACTGCTTCAAGAAGTCAATCAATGACATGGACGAGCGTTTAATCTTGTCCCAGTTCTTGATGCCTCTGTCCTGTAGGGCGATGATGCGGTCAGCCTTTATCTTCTCGGCAATCTTATAGGTCATGGCATTTCTGTTCCTGGCATCGGTATTGGTCTCGGGTATGAGATACAGGTTCAGCGACTCATACTTGCGAGTACCCTTTATATAGATGTCAAGATACAGGCTGATGTTTCCATTAGCCAGTTTCCTCTGTCGGATGCGGACGGGCTCCTTCACCTTCAATGCTTTCTTCGGTCTTCCCATAGTGGTGCGCTTTTATCGTTTGATTTCGGGTGCAAAGTTACATAAAATTTTTGGTTCGCGTAACAAATATGCACCAAAAACGCACCAAAAATCCTTTTATTTAAGAAAGTTTATCAAAGACCGGAAACGCTGTGAACAAGCCTTAAATCAGTTATTTATCGTGACTTTCGTTTGATATCGTTTTCTTTGTTTTGAGTTATCAAAGATTATACTTCGTTGGCTTCTACGTGTTGCTGCTTTTTGACATCGTGCTCTGCATACAAGTTGAGAACCTGACGGCGATAACAGCCAG
>OBLI01001419.1_pt1 | contig 23479 bp, 22 predicted proteins | sample 1519701 | NCBI WGS metagenome assembly OBLI01 (sample SAMEA3663005, study PRJEB22513) | pig gut metagenome | biome: pig gut; feature: pig-associated habitat; material: faeces | place: France | collected 2012
TAATACAAAATATAAATGATAATATAATCCATAATATATCTATAATGAATTTTGGCCATAAAAATGAATGAATAATAAATCCAAGAAAACTATCAATTAAAATAGAAATATAAAATAAAATCCATGAATTCTTATTTTTAATATTTAATTTATATATTTTAAAAAAAACAACTAAAGTAGTAAACATAATCACTAAATTAGTAAGCCCTGTAATTAATTCACTACCATTAGTCATTTTTAAGCCCGTCAAGAATTTTATTAAGTTCATCTATATCAATACTAGCTTTTCCTAGAACTATACCATCAGATATATTAAAAATATCTTTAATATTATTTTCATCAACACTACCACCATAATATACTTCGATATTTATTTTATATCTCTTATATACATATAATTTAATATCTTCAATAACGCTTTGAATTTTATCTATACATTGTATTTCACCTGTTCCAATAGCCCAGTTAGGTTCATACGCTATACTTAAATATTTAAGTGTAGATGAATCAATACTACGTAAATAATAATTCAATTCTTTCTTAATATAGTTAAAAGGTTTTCTAGTTTTCTTTACTTCACCAACACAAAGAATAGTATTACATTTAGAACCTAAAGATTTAAATAACTTCTCTTTAGCCATTTCATAACTTTCAAATACTATTTTTCTTCTTTCAAAGTGACCAATTAAAGTATAGTTAATACCAATTTTTTTAAGAGATTCAAGATTAAGTTCTCCTGTAAAAGAACCCATTTTATATCCAAAGAAATTCTGAGTACCTACTTTATACTTACTATCTTTAAACATTGATAAGTATAGTATTGGAGGAAATATTATAAACTCATAATCATTAGTTTTTAATTTATCAAAAGAATTCTTAAATTTAACCATATCATCATAAAAGAAATAACTTTTCTGATTAAGAATAACTTTTTTCATAAAGCCTCCTATTTATTTATTATTTTCTCCTGTTAATCTTTCTAATGTTTTAAATCTTCTACCTTCTAAATATTCAAGAGTTGACCCACCACCAGTAGATACATAATGGAAATCAAATCCAAATTTATGAGAAGCACCTATTATATCTCCACCAGCAAGTATAGATGGTATTGACTGATTATATAAAAATTTTAATATTTTTTTTGTACCATTTTCATAATCTTTTTCTTCAAACATGCCAAGAGGTCCATTCCAAAGAACAAGTTTACTATCTATTAATATTTCATTATATTTAGTAATTGTTTTTGGTCCTATATCATAACCTATATCTTCTCTTTCCATTTCATCAATGTTTTTTACACCATTTTGAGTAACTACATCAACTGGTAAAAAAATTTTATTACCATGAGTTTCTAATAAATTCTTAGCATATTCAAGTCTATCAATACTAACTACACTAGAACCAACATCAATACCTTTTGCTTTAAGGAATGTAAAGCACATAGCACCTCCAAGTAATATAGCATCACTTGTATTAATCAAATTATCAATAACACCAATTTTATCATCAACTTTAGCTCCACCAAGAATTAAAGTTTTTCTTTGATGAAGAGCTCTATCTAACATATCTATTTCAGCATCTACTAAAAAACCTGAATATGATGGCAAATATTTACTAATACCATAAGTAGATGCATGACATCTATGAGCAGTACCAAAAGCGTCAAATACAAATATATCACCAAGACTTGCCCAATACTTAGATAATGATTCATCACAAGAACTTTCAAGCATACGAGGATAATCTTCAAATCTAGTATTTTCTACTACAACTATTTCACCATTTTCCATACTTTCAACTGTTTTAGTTAATAAATCACCTCTAGTAACAGGTACAAAATATATTGGAACATTTATTAATGTAGATAAATGTTTAGCAACTATTTCTAAACTTTTCTTTTCTTTATCTTCTTGTGAAGCAACTCTTCCCAAATGAGATAATAAAATAACTTTAGCGTTATGAGTAACTAAATATTTAATAGTTTTTAAACTTGAAACTATTCTAGTATCATCAGTAATTTTTCCATCTTTAATTGGAACATTAAAATCAACTCTAACAATAACTTTCTTTCCTTCAACATTAACCCTTTTTATACTTTCCATTTTATATACCTACCTTTCGTTTTCTATGTATATTTTTTCGGCACTTTTTTCTAATTCTTCTAATGTTGTATTTACAACATCTATGTCAAAATCATTAAAGTCATCTAAATCTATTTCAGTTGGATGCGTCTTTTGTTCAGGAGTGAGACCATTATCAAAGTTAGGTCTAACTATATGAATAACTTTGATATTTGGATAAACTTTCTTTAAATCATATATTTCTTTTTTAAGTCTTACATCACTTATAATAATAGCATCATAAAAATAACTAAATATTTCTATGTCATCTACCATACGTTTTATAAATAAATCATCTTTTTTAAGCTTTTGTCTAATCACTCCAGTACCAAGTTGTTGTAAAAACTCACGAGGTTTAGTTTCTTCGCTTAAATCCCATCCAGTCATCTCACGAGCATAATACTTAATATATTTAGCAAGTTGAGTAATAATAACTTTCTTTCCATGGTTTTCATATACTTTTTTTAAATAAGCAGAAAATGTATCCTTCCCATGTTTTGCTTTACCACCAATAATATATATTGTTGGATTTTTAAATTCTATTTCCATATACCCTCCTAATTTGAATTATTACTTTCTTCTGGTAAAACCATCCATGCATTTGGTAAATATCTTTCACCAGAATATCCATATCCTACTGGATTATTTATAAGTCCGCCTTTACCATTTACAATGGCATATAAAGCACTACTTCCACCACCATCTAAGTTAGCAGCATTATAAGCTTTATATTTTTGAAATACATCAGCAAGTTGTGGCATTGTTATACCTACTGACTTAGATGTACGACCATCTATAGCAAGCAATAACACAATACCATCTTGTCTTTGACCAATAGCACTTCTATTAGCTATACCCCAACCACCATTACCTTTAAATTCAGCAGACTTTCCATTAACCACAAGAAATGGTCCAAATTCTACTGCTCTATCCATTCCATCTTTTATTGCTTCTTTAGCAGTCTTTTTAGTAAGCATTAATACATTATCTTTTGTAAATCCAATAAGACCACCACCCTTATTAATTTTTTTACCAGTCGCATAAATTTTACCATCTAAGATAGTCGTACCAGTAACTCTATTCTGACCATTAGGGTGATATACACCAGATGCATTCATCGCAACTAATGCATTATTATTTTTAGCCATTTTTGATAAATATTCACCACGTTTACCATATTGTTTAGAAAATACTAATTTTAATCTAGATGGATCATATATAACAACCATCTTACCATTCCAATTATCACCACTTATATCAACAACTTTATATACATCATTTCCTTCATCCTTTTTAAGAACTTGTTCTTCATAAATAGATTCATAAGCATCTTTACTAAAATCAGGATTAAAATTTATTTTAGAAGTATCAGTAGGATCTTCAGATTCAATGATTTTATTATTATCTAGTGTTTCTTTAATCATATCTTCACTATATAAAGTATAAGCAAAATATTTATGTGTCATAGTAGTCATCGCAGTAGTTATAAACCAATCTCTAAAGAATGAAAAAGGTCCATAAACTACAAAAAAACAAACAACAGCTATAACATCTATAACTATTAAAAATACACTAAACTTACCTGTTTTTTTATTCTTGTCCTTTTTCATCACTTACTCCTAACTCATATGGTGCATCAAAAGTACCATTTCCGCCAGTAATTTTAAGTTCATTATTTAAATATAATGCTGGTCTTAGGTTATATTTACTTGTTATAAAGTCACCATAAAAATTACCTTCTTTGTTTATAACATTAATTATTTGATCAGATTCTATTCCTCTTGATAATGTAAGTACATTATTAATATCACCAACAAACATATCACCCAGTGATAACATACCAACACTAAGATTTACTTTAGTATTTTTTTCATTACTGTAATCTAAATTATCTAAACTCAACGCTCCAATATACCAATTAGATTTAATAATATTTTTACTATCTAAAGTTTTAAGATATGTATTATTTAAATAATAACCAACTGTATTCTTACTATTAGAATACTTATTATTTTTTCCACCAAATGATTTAACAACATCAATATCATTTTCTTTTATAACACCATTTAATGCAACTTTAGTAGCATCTGTGCTATTATCTATAACCTTAAATACTTGATTAGAAAAACTAACATATGTATTAATTGTAGTATCTTCTAATGTTGATGGCTTTATTTCTAATATTCTATATGGATCATCTTTAGTGCCTTTTCCACCCAATAAAACTGAACTAGAAATAATAGTTATAACAGGTCTGACTGCATAAGTTTTAGTACTTATTTCATTAATACTTACCTCTCCATCAGATGTTATATAATAGTTATGATTATCTTTATTAAGAGTGCCTAAATAGAAAGTTTCTCCATTATTTAAAAAACTACTTTTTCCTCCAGCTTTATAATAATCATATAATGATAATAAACTAATCTTATAATTTGTACTATTTTTATCACAATTTATATTTTTAATATCATCAATAATATCTTCACAATAGTATGTACTAGATAAATAATTAACACTTTCTTTAATATTATTTTCGTATACACCACTACCTGGTACATCTTTATCATAGTTTAACCATTTATTAACATATGATTTATCATAACCTTTTTCAAGTCCTGAATACATCATCGTAACACTTTTATCAGAAATAACTTTTATATTCTTATCTTTATCTATACCAATGATCCTATATAATATTCCTGAATATTCTAGATAATTATCATCAACTTCACCTAAATATCTATATTCATTTTTTTCTTCATCAAATATTAATCCTTTTGTTAAATCAACATAACTTTGCTTTTTTAAAACTGTATCTACTAGAAGAACTGTATTATCTTTATCATTACTTTTACCATTTTCTTTTAAGTAATACTTAATCATTCTAGTTCCATAAAAAGCTACAATAAGAAGTAACACTAATACATTTAGTGTTACTAATACAGGTGTAATTTTAAGTCTTCTTCTAGTCATAAGAACTCCTAACTACCAAAATCATTTTGATATGCTATTAAACTAGCATTTATAACTCCATCTATTCCATTAAATTGATCAACAAGATTAGTATCTATACCATTTTTACTATTCTCTTTAACATCAACTTCTAATGAAAGTTCAACTTCATTTCCAAATATAGCTTTACTTCTAATTTTAAATTTTTTAATATTTTTTAATTTCTTTAAAACATTTTCATGAGCATTAGCTTTATATTTAATTACTAAAAGATATCTATTAGATGTTTTAAATCCCATTAAATAACTAACAAAATATAAAACTCCAATACCTAGTGTAGCAACTATCGCTGGTATATATAATCCAGCACCTGCCATAATTCCAGCAGAAATTCCCCAAAACATAAATCCAGTATCTACAGGTTCTTTAACAGCAGTTCTAAAACGAACGATAGATAAAGCACCAACCATACCTAAAGATAAGCTAATATTAGAATTAATTGTTCTAATAATCATCGCAGTAACCATCGCAAGCATAATAATACATAATGAGAATGCTTTTGAATAAACAACTCCAGTATACGTCTTTCTATATACATATACAATAAATAATCCTATCAAAAATGAAACAACTAGCGAAATTAACATATCTACACTAGATACACTACCAGTAAATTGTTCTAAAAATGAATTTTTAAATATACTTAATATCATACTTCCATCTCCTACTTAATACTTCTACAAATCGCAAACTTACTTACTGCTTCTCTACAAGCAGGTATATCATTTAAGATATTTGCTATATGTAAAGGTAATATTTCATTAAATTTTACTTCTAATACTTGCTTACCAGGTTCATCTACTATATATCTTGGATAACTAGTATTAAATAAATCATAATTATATAAACTACTTTGTATATTAGAATCAAATGTAATCCTAACATCACTTATTGGATAAGTAAAAGCAGTTCTATGGTATTCAACTATAACACTAGGTACAAGCCCTTTATTTTTATAGTTAGTAATAAACTCTAATAATAATCCATCAGGATTCTCTATCTCATCTATTTTACCATTTAATATTTTACTATATATATCTTTTGAAATCAACATTTGTTCTTTAGCAGTAAAATTATTATGTTTCATCTTTTTTTCAAGTCTTATAAATGTATCAACATCATTATACATTCTAATTCTATATTTTTTTCTGTATAAGACCCCATCCATTTTTTCATAATACGAACTCGAATCTCTATCATCAAAATATAAACTCTTAATTAAATATGACCCATCTTCATAATATGCATTTTTATCTTTACCAAGTATTAAAGATAATTTTTGCTTTAATACTTCAGCAGCACTATTAGATATTTTAAATTTTAATTCATGTCTATACTTATATTCTTTCATTTTACATCACCAAAATATTTTTTAACATCATTACTAGATAAATTAAAATATGATTTAGCATATTTTATTAGATATGAATTTCTATTTTTAGCAAACGTTTTCATAGACTTAATAGATTTTTCCCAATGTGAATAAGAATTACCCCATCTTTCAGCATTCTTTTTAAACTCTTCTTTACCAATCTCATCTATTACTTCATCAATTCTTTTTTCTACATTTTTATAAGCCCAAGTATTATTTAAGTTATATGAAAGTCGTTCTAAAAATGTATTTTTAAATTCACTACTTTTCATCATATTTCTAAGTAATACTGTTGGAAAATTCCAAGAACCCATACCACTAGGATTAGTATATTCAACAAATGTATTCTGAGAAGTTCTAAAAAATCCAGAATCTATATCATAGAATATATATTTCCATTTACCATTATCAATTAAAGGATTGCTAAAATAACGAGTATTTAATATATCATAATTAGCTGTATATATTTCTCCAATCCAAAAATCACTAAAACTTTGAATATCTATTTGCTCTTTAATTTTTTCATAATTTTTACTATTACTAAGACTATTATTATTTATAAAACTAATCATTGAATTATATTTTTTATTACTACCAGATTTAACTTCACCATCTATTCTTAAAATATTAGTATCAGCTTTAGTTGCTTTAACATTATAATGATTAGAGACAAATGTTTCATCTACTTTTTCACGTATAAAATATATTCCCCAATATTTACCATTTATATATAAAACAATTGGTACATAATCTTGAACATCAACATCCGTATATTTACCCATCAATGACGTTGCTACTACATCTTTTATAACAGTTCTTTGATCGTTATATTGAAACTCATCTTGACTTCCTGTTCTAAGCACTAAGGAGTCAAAAACAGAACTATCTACATTCTTAAATACTTTATAATTTAATTTAGCATCCCCATACTTTTTCTTAAATTTAATTTCATAACTTTTCTTTTTATAACTTCTAGTTGAACCACCAAATAATTTAAGACCAACATCTATGCTAAACCCTTCTCCTTCTTTATCAAAATATTCTACATATCCTTTTTCTTGAACATTACTATTTAAACTAGTATTATTATTAACTTTATTTAACTTTTTAGAATCAATTATTAAGGACATAACAGAAGTTTTATGACTAGTATCAAGAATATATGAATAATTATTAACATCACTTGATAACTTACCAGCTTCTTTACTCATTATTCTTAAAACAGTAGTCTTCTTAATAGTAAGAGGACTACTGTAAACTTTAGAAGATGTCGTCGGTTCTGAGCCATCTAGTGTATAATAAATTTTTCCACTACCTGTAAGAGTTACTTTAAATTCTTTATTTCTATCATATATTCCAGATTTTATATCTGCATATGGAAGATAACTTATTGCTTCTGTTCCACTACCATTTTTACTTCCAGGCGTTGGTTTACTAAAATAAACTATCGAAGAACCACTTCTCCCCATAGAATATCCAAGAGGTACATTGGCAACCATAATAGAATCTATTATTTCATCACTTTTAGTCAAATATACAGCATCAGTATCACCAAGTTTAAATGATGCATGTTGATATTTACTATTAGATAATTTCGTATTCCCAGAAGTCATTACTATATAATATTCACCACTTTTAAGTTCAACTTTAGGTAACTTATAAGAACACATAGTATTATCATTAGTGGTTAAACAATAATTACTTAAATTAATTGTCTTACCACTATTGTTATAAAGTTCTATCCAATCATAATAATTGCCACCATTTTGAGCTAAATAAGAATAATTATTATTCATAACCTCACTAATTATTAAATCCTTAGGTGCACTTAAATATTTCTTTTGAAATGACTTAATACCATCAACAGTATTATTAAATCCAGGACTTATTGCATTATTTTGTAAAAATTTACCATTTTGCTTAATATATGCAATTCCATTAGGTAAATTCCTATATTCAACTTTATCTACTATCTTGCCTTTATTATTAGTAAGAACAGCAAATCCATTTTTACTATCAAGTTTAAATCCAGTACTTAATTCATCACAAGTTTTACAACTATTTCCAGAAGTAAACACAACCACTACTTCACCTGGTTCTAAAACCTTGCTAGGAAATTGCCACTTAAAACTTGACACTTCACTATTAGAAAGTCCATAATTAGCAAGATTAATACTATTTTTGCTAATGTTTTTAACTTCTATATATCCACTATATATACCACTTTTATTTTTAAAATTTCCTTTATTATTTGCAAGTATTTCATTTATTTCAATAACTTTTTCATCATCACTTATTAATGATGCCAAAAATTCGCTTCTTCCTTCTTTAGTATTTGAATATCCTGGAGTAGCTTCAGTTTGAACAACCCATTTGCCATTTAAATCACGAGCCATAACTGTATTACTATCAAGAGCAACTGTTTCAACAGCATCAACAACTTTACCATTAGGTTTAAATAATGTCATTACTTCTCCACCAGAAGATTTAAGTTTAAAGTTAGTATACAACCCTTCACTTCTAGTACCACTTAAGAACACAACTACATATTCCTTAGGTCCAATAATAGTTTCAGGAAATACCCATTTAACCTTACCTTTATCATCACTAAGGCCATAATCCTTAAGGTTAATATCATTTTCATTTCCATTATATATTTCCAAATAATCAAATATCTTCCCATTTTGATCAGCATAAGCACCTTTATTAGAAGTCATTACCTCATTAATAACAAGTTTTGATATATTAACTTCCCCATCAGTAAGTTCTACTTTATCCAAATAATTAGCTTTTTTATCTGATAAATAATTTACTAAAGTTAAAACTACTATCAACATAATAGCAATAACAAAAAATCCAAAATTACTTTTAAGTTTCTTAAAATTAAATCCCATATCAAAAACTCCTATTATAATTATACTATAATAAGGACTATATTTCCATTAATATAAAATTATTTTTAATGATTTTACACAAAAAAATCTAAGACTAATTCTTAGATTTTTTATTCAACAGTAACACTTTTAGCTAAATTTCTAGGTTTATCTATATCACACTTATTTAATTTAGCTACGTTATATGCAAGTAGTTGACATGCAACCATAACTACTAAATTTTGACAATATTCGCTTGTTAAAGGTACAACTATATCATAATCACTAACATTTTTATCTATATTTATAGACTCTTTTCTAATAGTAATTATCTTAGCTCCTCTTGATTTAGCTTCTATAATATTACTTATAGTTTTTTCACTAACTGAAAATTCGGTTAATAACGATATAACTGGAGTATTTTTAGATATTAATGCTATAGGACCATGTTTAAGTTCACCAGCAGCAAAACATTCACTATGTATATATGATATTTCTTTTAATTTTAAACTTGCTTCATAACAGCTATAAATATCTATACCGCGTCCAATATAATACATATCTTTTTCTTTATATATTGATTTTGCTACTTTAAGATAATCTACTTTTTCGATTACTTCTTTGATAAATTTAGGTAATTTCTTAAATTCTTCAAATATTCTAACCAATTCTTTTTTATCTATAATTCTATTTCTATACATTAGTTTAAGAACAAGTAAACTACATATATAGCTTTGGCTAAAATATCCTTTAGTTGTTGCAACACATATTTCCGGTCCAGCAAGCATAGGCATAACCATATCTGCTTCGCGAGCTATTGTTGATGATATAACATTTACTATTGCAAGTGTATCTACTCCTTCATTTTTACACATACGAAGACTAGCAAGAGTATCTGCAGTTTCTCCACTTTGTGATAACACCACCACAAGAACATCCTTGTCAAAATAATGATTTGAATATCTATACTCACTAGCATTATACACATTCGAATAGAAATCCCTAGAGGTAGCATATTTATCTATAAAATATTTACCAATTAATGCAGCATGATAAGCACTACCACAACCAACAAAATCAATACGTTTATATTTACTTAAATCAACCACTGAATCACTAAATTCAGAATCATTAACAATATATTTAGCATATAACTTTTTAGCTACTTCCTCTTGTTCTTCTATTTCTTTAAGCATAAAATGTTCATATCCACCCTTTTGAGCACTTTCAATATCATACGTAGCTGTTTCAGTTTTCTTAGGAATAATAATTCCATTGTAATAAACATTAAAGCTATCACCAATCTCTACAATTTCATTGTCTTCTAAAAAAATATGTTCCTTAGTATATGCTAAAAATGCAGATATGTCACTTGAAAGAAAATACTCATTATTTCCAACACCGAGAACAAGCGGAGCATCTTTCTTAACCCCATATAACTTATCTTTACCTTCAAACATAATTCCTAAAGCATAACTGCCTTTTACAAGATCTATAGCTTTCTCAATTGCTTCAAGTTCATTTTCACCATTATAATATGAATCTATTAAAGCACAAACTCTCTCAGTATCAGTTTCACTCTTAAATTCATATTTACTTACTTGTTCTTCTATTTCTTTATAATTTTCTATAATTCCATTATGAACTAAAACAACTCTCCCGACTTTATGAGGATGACTATTTTCTTCACATACTTTTCCATGAGTAGCCCACCTTGTATGAGCTATACCACAAGTTGCATTATCAAAATCATAACGTTTAATTTTATCCCTTAAATTTTCTATTTTACCAACAGACTTTAAAATTCTTATTTTGTAATTATCAAGAACCGCTATACCTGATGAATCATATCCCCTATATTCTAAAGTTTCAAGAGCATTTAATAAAACTTCTTTTACATTTCTTTTTCCCTTATAGCCTACAATTCCACACATATATAATTCTCCTTATATAAATTATATATTATATTTTTAGAAATTAATATCAATTTCACTATTACTTTACACTAAAATAGTTAAAACAAAACTTAATTATTTATTTAGCTTATTTTAACAACTTTCCATTATTATATTAAATTAAAGTAAAAGACAAATATTTCTATTTGCCTATATTAATATTTTCACATAAATAATTTCATAGTTCTAATCATTTGAGCAGTATATCCAACTTCATTATCATACCAAGCTACTACTTTTAATAATTGTTTACCATTTTCTTCTACTATATTAGTAAGAAGCCCATCAACAGTAGCTCCAACTTCTTCCCCAATAATATCACTACTTACTATTGGATCTTCAGTATATTTTAATGTATCACTTTGATTAGACTTAAATAAGTTATTAACTTTTTCTATAGTAGTATTTTTTTCTAGTTCAAGTGTCACATCTATTACTGAGCCATCTCCAGTAGGTACTCTAAATGCTAAACCATCAAGTTTTCCATTTAAATGTGGTATTACTTTTCCTATTTGTGATGCTGCACCTGTACTAGTTGGAATAATATTTAATGATGCTGCCCTACCACGTCTAGCTTTTATTCCTTTTTTATGCGGAATATCTAATGTTTCTTGATCATTAGTCATAGCATGTACTGTTGTCATAAATCCTTTCTTAATACCAAACTTATCATCAATAAGTTTAAGTACTGGAGCAAGACAATTAGTAGTACAACTAGCAGCACTAATTACAATATCATCATGAGTAAGTTCTTCGTGATTAACTCCATATACAATTGTTTTAGCTTCATCTTTAGCAGGCGCACTAATAATTACATGTTTCGCACCTGCATCTATATGAGCTTGACATTTCTCTACTGAAGTAAATACACCAGTACATTCAAGAACAACATCTACTCCAAGCTTTTTCCATGGAAGTTTAGATGGATCACTTTCAGCATATACTTTAATGCGTCTATTTTTTACAAATAACTCGTCTTCATCAAAACTTATTTTGCTTTTATTAGTTCTATGAACTGAATCATATTTATATAAATATGAAAGTTGAATTGGATCAGTTAAATCATTAATTGCCACCACTTCTATATCTTTATCATCCTCAAGTAATCTAAGTGCAGTTCTTCCTATTCTACCAAAACCATTAATTGCTACTTTTAACATTTATATCATCTCCTATTCAAAATAACTATTACCAATAAATTCTCTAAGTACACTAGTATATGGTACATATTCACTAGGTATACTAATAAAACATTTTAAGAAATTTAATATTCTTATTGCTTCTTCATAATTAGGTGAAGTCTTACTAATAGAATATAGTAATGGCTCAGCATAAGTTCTAAGTACTCCAATTTCATATGCAAGTGAAGTATTTAATATAATATCTGCATCTTTTTGATATGGATAAACATAAGTTTCCTCACTATCTCTCATACCCATCCAACTATCAAGTGTATGTTGAGCAGAATAACCTCGAGTCTTATAATCTCTAACCATACGTCTTAAAAGTCTTAAATCAGTTGTAGATATATGATTATGTCTATCTAAACCAACAGGAGTAAAAGGACTAATATATATTTTTAATTTATTTTTCTTTTCTATTGAAGAACTCATTTTTTCATTTATAGCATGCAACCCTTCAACTATTAATATTTGATTTTCTTTTAAAGATGTTGGTTTCCTTTTATATTCTTTCTCACCAGTAATAAAATTATACGTAGGTATTACTACATCTTTACCAGCAAGTAAACTCTTAATTTGCATATTAAATAATTTAGTATCAATAGCTTCTAAACATTCATATTCGTAACTTCCATCAGCTTTCTTAGGGCTATCAATTCTTTCTACGAAATAATCATCTGTAGAAAGTACTAAACTATCTATTCCTTTAGATTTTAAATACAAAGCAAGTTTTTTAGAAGTGGTTGTTTTACCACTTGATGAAGGACCAGATATAAATATTGCTTTAATTACCTTATTATCAACTACCCTTTGAGCAATATTTTGCATATTTTCATCATAAAGAATTTCATTTGTCTGAATAAAATCAGCTATATCTCCATTACAAACTATTTTATTTAATTCACCAGAATATCTAACACCTAAATCAGATAATTTCTTCTCATAACTCTTAAATGCATCTAAAACTAGAGGTAAATGATTATATTTAGGAACTACGTTATTAATTGGAAAACTAAGTACAACACCATAAGGTGATACATAAGTCAAATCAAATCTTTTAAGTACACCCGTAGATGCAGGCATAATATAATAAAAATAATTATATAAGTCCCCAAGTTCATATAAAGTAACTGAATCATTAGTCATATAAGTATAATTTAAACATTTTTCTTTCTCGCCTAAACTATCTGAGTAATCATACGCATCTTTACGTGAAACACTAACACTTTTAAATGGTATATCTTGATTAATAATTTGTTTCATCTTTTTCTTTATTTCATTTACAACAGTTCTATCAACTTGTCTTTTCATATATATTTCAGTATATATAGATTTATCAATTGAATGCTTAATGTTTACAATAGCTTTATCTTCATATAATTCTTTAATAGCCATTATATACACATATTGTAATCCTTTTGTGTATATTTTTCTACCAGTCCTATCTGTAATAGTAATAAAATTAATATATGCATCTTCCATAATCTCATAATCAGCATTTTGAGCATTACCATTTACTCTCAATGCTATTATTTGATCATTTCCTAAAAGTTTTAATACTTCTCTTACAGTAACTCCTCTACTAAGAAGCATTTCTTGTCCATCTTCAAATATTAATTTAATATCATTTTTCATATTATCAACACCTTTACTATTATTGATAATAATATAATATCAAAAATTTAACAATTTGTGAATAAATATGACTTTACTTTACTAAAATATTACTAGGAGGAATAATGCACACACCATATATAATAGAAAGAAACGAAGGATATGAAAGAGTTTATGATATTTACTCTAAATTATTAATAGATAGAATTATTTTTTTAGAAGGTGAAATTACTGATTTAACAGCAAACACTATAGTAAGTGAATTATTATATTTAGATTCAATTAATAACGATGATATTTATTTATATATTAATTCTCCAGGTGGTTCAATAACTGCTGGTTTTGCTATATATGATACTATGAATTATATTAAAAGTAATGTTATAACAATTGGTATAGGTATGTGTGCCTCAATGGCTGCATTCTTACTTTCAAGTGGAAACAAAAGATGCTCATTAAAGAACACTGAAATAATGATTCATCAACCATTAGGTGGAGCTCAAGGTCAAGCAACTGAAATTCAAATAGTTGCTGAAAGAATAATAAAATTAAAAGAAAAAATTAATATTATTCTATCAAAAAACACGAAAAAACCTCTTTCAAAAATCAAAAAAGACATTGAAAGAGATTATTATATGTCGTCTAATGAAGCATTAGATTATGGTCTTATAGACAAAATTATTTAAGCATTTCTTTAATTTTTCTAAACCTATGATTTATACAACTTTTAGTTATAGGCCTTTCTGTTTCACTACTAATTATTTCTGCAAGTTCAGCCATAGAACTTTCAGGATATTTTTCTTTATATATACAGATATCTTTAATCCTTTCATCTAATAAATCAAAATCTCTTGTTTCTCTAAGTTTTTTTATTAATTCTAATTGCTCATTTGATGAAGCAATTACTTTATCAACATTTGCTTGTTCACAATTATTGAGTCTATTTGTCATATTTTTGTGGTCTCTATATATTCTAATATCTTCATAATAAAATAATGAATTTATAGCATTAAGCATTTTAATAAAATCACTTATTTTCTCACTTTCTTTTATATATACCATATAATTTTTATCACGCTTAATAACTTTACTATTAAAATGCATTTCATTTAATAAAGAATTAACAAAGTTAGCGGTATCTTCATTTGATATAACAAATTCAGCATGATATCTACTTGTCTTAGGATCATTTATACTTCCACATATCATAAATACTCCACGTAGATATGCTTGTTTATCTTTAAGTTCATCAACTAAATAATTATGTGGAGCATATAATCTTTCACCATCTAATATAATAGATAAATCACTAAGTATTAAATCGACTTTTTCACGAATAGTTAATAAAACTAATTTATTTTTTCTAAGTGAATTAACACCACTATTATCCATTTCTATATCTATATGATAAGTCTCTTTGATTAATGAATATATTCTACGAGCTACACTTATATTTTCTGTATATATTTCAAATCTATCATCAAATATCTTAGCACCAATATTAAGTATTGCTGAAAGCTCAGCGAAGTTTTCCGACTCACTATATTGTATACTAGATATTTCATTTTTAATATTACTTGTAAATGACATAATATTCACCCATTAAATTATAACAAATATAAGAAAAAATTGCATCTTAACAAAAAAAAGATTTCATTATTGAAATCTTTTTAATAAAATCTTGTAGTAAATCTAGAACCTAACCTTGGAAATTTTACATAGTTACGAGGATTATAATAAGTATAGCCACTCCATCCTTTCAATATTCCAAAATGAAGGTGTGCTCCTGTAGAACAATTATCATAGCTTTCACCACCACCAACTGTTCCTATAACACTTGTTATTGTAACTATATCGCCAACTTTAACATTGATTGAATGCAAATGCATATATACCGTTCTATATTTAACACCTTTAATTGTATGTTGAATATAAACCATATTTCCACCACATGAAGATTTACGAACAATACTAGTCACACGTCCTGCTGCTGATGCAAATATCTTAGTACCAGTAGAATTACCTCCTATATCAATTCCATTATGATTTGACCAATAATGTTTAGTTGGATGATAACGTCTTCCAAACTCACTAGTTATCCTTCCTTTATTCAAAGGTCTTGTAAAACTATCAGCGTATGGAACACCTAAACAGTCTTCAATATCCATATCTTCTTTACATTTATTCTTTTTATATGTATCTTCAAAACCTTTAATTTCAATTTTTCTAGCTCTTATTTTATCTTGAATAGTCTGTTGTTCTTCATCAATATCATTCATATCCAAGCCATACTTTTTTAAAGTTGCTTCTAATTTATCTATAGAGTTTTCAGATTCTTTTATTTGTACACTTAATTGTTCTTGAAGTTTTTTATTTTCTTCAATCATACTATGCATTTCAGAAATCAAATCATCATTATACTTGCTTAATTGTTCAACAACTGAACTTCTATATATAAAATCAGTAAATGAAGTAGCTTGAAATACATATTCTAAATATACATTCTCACCATTAGATATTTGTAAGAACGATAATAATGAGTCTATTTCTTGCTTCTTAGACTTTATATTTTCGTTAAGTTCATCAATTTGTTTTTCAGATTCTTCTATTTGTTTTTGAAATTTTACTATATCATCACCTAAAGAAGATGTTTCTTTATTAGCAGCATCTATTTTCTTTTGTGTTTCTTTCTCTTTCTTAATCAAGGCTTCCATATTAGCTTCATCTTTAGCAAGCTGATCTTTAAGAGATTTTAATGATTTAGCATCAACATTTTCAATAAGTAAAAATATACTTAAAACAATTAGAAAAGTTTTAGTTATTTTCTTCATCATATTTTTAAATATTTCCTTACTGCCCTATAGCTTCCGAATGCCCCAACAAGTACTCCAACAGCAAGTAAAACTACTAACACAAGATATATAACTTGAACTGGTTTAACAAGTTTTATAATAGCTGTAAATAATTGACCACCAAGTTTATCGTATACATAGTAATATCCATAACAGCATACCACAATTGGTAATATTGAGCCTAAACAACCAAGTATAATTCCTTCAAAGAAAAATGGTTGTCTAATAAAAGAATTACTTGCTCCTACTAATCTTCTTATTTCTATTTCTCTTCTTCTAGATTGTATCGTTATCTTAATAGTATTACTAATCAATAACGCAGTTACAATTATCAAAGCAATAACTACAACATATGTAATTTTCTTAACAATGGCAAATATTTTTACAAGTTCTTCAACAGAACCTTCACCATATTTAACTATTTCAACTTTATCTATTTTTTTTATTTCATCAGCTGTATCACCAATCGTTGTTAAATCATTTACTTTTACTAAAAATGTATCTTGTAAAGGATTTGTTTCAACAGTATATTGAGACATTATACTATTAAATACATCTGACTCCGCTTGCATTTCTTTTTTAACAGCTTCTTTAGAATTAAATTTTACTTCAGTAACATTTTCAGTATTTTGTATTTTTGTCTTAATAGCTTCTGCCTCTGTTGAAGTAGTCTTTCTGTCTAAAAAAACTACTATAGTCATATCTTTTTCTATTTGTTTAGTAAAATTATTAACATTGTATGATAATAATATACTAAATCCTACAAGAATTAATGTTATTGTAATACAAGAGATACTAGCAAGTGATAATGAAAAGTTACGAAATACACCTTTAAATGATTCTTGTATATTACTTTTTAATATTCTAAATGCCTTCACTCTTATATTTTCCTTTCTGACTATCCTTTGCCACTAGTCCTTTTTCTATAACTATTACTCTCTTTTTCATCGCATTAACTATTTCTTTATCATGAGTAGCCATAATAATAGTTGTTCCCAAATCTTTATTAATTCCATCTATAACTTTCATTACTTCCATAGAAGTATCAGGATCTAAATTACCAGTTGGTTCATCACAAATTAATACTTTTGGCTCATTTACAATTGCTCTTGCTATTGATACTCTTTGTTGTTCCCCACCAGAAAGTTCATCAGGATAACTTCTAAGCTTATCTTTAAGGCCAACTTGTTCTATTGCTTTTATAGTTCTCTTTCTAACTTCACTTTCTTTAAGACCGTAAACTTCTAAAGCAAATGCAACATTTTCATATACTGTCAATTTAGGCAATAATTTATAATCTTGAAATACAATTCCAAGTTTACGTCTAAGTTTATATACTTTTCCATTTCTAAGTTTAGAAACATTAACACCACCAACATAAACTTCACCACGAGTAGGTTTTTCTTGTCTATATAATAATTTAATTAATGTACTTTTACCACTACCAGAACTACCAATTACAAAAACAAATTCACCCTTAGATATCTCTAAATTAACATCACACAATGCCGTAACACCATTAGGATATCTTTTATATACATTCTTTAATTCTATTAATTGCATTCTTACCTCCAATAACTTATTATAATGTTTAGATAATAATTGTCAAAATACAATTTTTTCCTTTTATTCTATATATTGTTTTAAAAATATAATTATACTTTCATAAAATACTAATTTATAGCATAATCCAATATAATTATAACAAAATTAAAACATTTTTTCCATATTATAAAGAACATTAAAAAAAAGTGTAAATAAAAAAATAGTAATTTTGTGATAAAAAACCTCGTTATATTTTTTCCAATAAACGTGGTTCATATCATTTTGTTACTATTTTTTTAAATATTCCTCTAAAAAATCTTGTATATCACCATCTAGAACTTTATCTACATTTGATGTTTCATAGTTTGTTCTAGTATCTTTAACTAAAGTGTATGGACACATTACATAACTTCTTACTGCACTTCCAAAGTTAACATCCATAACATCTCCTTTTAAATCCTTTATTTTATCATTGAATTCTTTTTGATTTAAAATATATAATTTATTTTTTAACATTTCAAGAGCTATTTCTTTATTTCTTAATTGACTTCTCTCCATTTGAGATGATGTAACAATTCCAGTCGGAATATGTGTAATTCTAACAGCAGAGTCAGTAGTATTTACTCCTTGACCACCACAACCACTTGAACGATATACATCTATTCTTAAATCACTATCTTTTATTTCTACTTCTAATTTCTTATTTATTTCAGGCGTTACAAGTACTGACGCAAAAGAAGTATGACGTCTACTATTACTATCAAAAGGACTTATTCTTACTAATCGATGAACACCAGTTTCACCTTTTAAATATCCATAAGCATAATATCCTTTAACAAGTAATGTACATCCTTTAATACCAACCTCTTCACCATCTTGCCTACTTATTATTTCATATTTATAATCATTTTTATCAAAGTATCTAGTATACATTCTAAGTAACATATTAGCCCAATCATTACTTTCAGTTCCACCTGCACCACTATGTATTTCAACATATGCATTATTAGAATCAAATTCACCACTTAACAAAACAAATAATTTAAGTTTTTCTAATTCCTCATCTATTTTACTTACTTCAAAAATAATACTATTCAAATCTTCTTCACTTAATTCAAGTTCAAACATTTCTATCAATGTATTTATAGAGGAATAAAGATTATTATATTTGGTACAAATATCTTTAAGACCTTTTAATTCGCCAAGTATGTTCTTAGCACTTTCCATATCATTCCAAAAAGAAGAATCAGATGTAATTTTTTCTAATTCACTAACTCTTTTATTTTTAAAATCTATTTCTAGTTTTACACCAATATCGTTAAGTACGTCTAAATAATATCTTAATTTTTTTTCAATATCTTTTGTTTCCATACATAAATTATATCATTTAAGTATATTTTTTCAAACAAAATAAAAAGTAACTATGTTACTTTCTACCAATATTTTTAAAAATACTTAAGAATCTACTTCTTCCAACACTCTTAGATTCCATATTTCCTACATATTGACTTTCTATTCCTCTTACAATTTCATCAACTTGATCAGTAGTATAATTTAAACCCTTTAAATCAACTATAGCATTTGTTCCATTTGAATCAAAATGTATAAATCTATCTTCATTAACTACAAATAACTTTTTACCAAGTCTTTTTTCTTCTTCCATAACTATATTCTTAAATAATCCAGATGGAACCACATAACGAAGATGTTCACCATCTACACGTCTTACTAAATATAAATCATAATCTTTTTCATATTTATAACCATATTGAATTACTTCATCCATCATAATTTCACCCACCTTGCTCACTATTATATACTATGCAAATAAAAATAACAAGTTTTGCACTATAAGATTCTGATATTATTTAAAATATATTTTAAATCTTCTATTGCTTTAGGTGCATTAAAACTACCATTACCAACCGGATAATAAACTGAATAAAAATTATATACTTTTCCATTAATTATTTTATTAAATTCTTTACATCTACATTCTGATACAGATATCTTAGTACCAAGTACTAAAGAACTAACTTGATTACCAAATAATACTATTACTTTAGGATTTATTATTTCAAATTCCTTATATAATAACTTCAAATATTGAAGATATACCTCGTCTTTTAAAGGCCTAGCATCAACTTGAGTACACTTTCCTAAATTAGTTATAAAATATTTATATTTAGTAACATTATCATATACTTTGTCAGCAAATTCATAAGTCCAATCTTTTCCTTTAATCTCTATTATTTGTTTATATATATCTTCATCAAGTAGACCTATATTATAGAATAATGTCCATATATTTTTAGTTCCTATCCAAGGACTCTTTCTACCTTTCCAAGTTTTTAATGATGCTATATTTCTACCGGTAGGATTCATAAATACAAAACATATATCCGGGGATTCAGTACATCCTCCATTATAAATAGAATCTAATTCTTTAGATCCATACTTTAATTGTAACTTATCATACTTCTTATTCAATTCTTCTAACATAATAATCCACTCAAATTAACTTAATTATAACATAAAAGCAGTTATAAAAGAATTTATCATTTTATATTTTAAAATACATTAAAAAATGATAATATATTCTTAGATTTGATAATGGAGGAAGTTATGATATTAAACATTTGCGATAACGGAGATGTTCTAAGTGTAATGAGAATTGTTAATATAACAGTTTTAATTATAAAAATAGCAATTCCAATTATTTTAATTTTATCTCTATCAATTAATTATCTCAAAGCAGTATATACTTCAGATAATGATGCTCTTGTAAAAGCAAATAAACAAGCTGTTAACAAAATGATAGCTGCTATATTAATATTCTTCATACCAACATTTGTTAATGTACTTGTAAAACTAGGATCTAGTGAAAATGGATATTCAAACTGTTTAACTAATGCAACCGAAGAAAAGATATCCGAAGCATATGTAAATCAGGCACAAAATACTGTTGATTACGCAAAAAATAATAAAACCAGGGGAAACTACAGTATAGCTAAATCATATGTTTCAACATTAAAAGATAAAGACGAAAAAGAAAGGCTTAACAAAGAACTTGATGCTATATTAAAAGAAATAGAAGCAAAAGAAGAAGAAGAAAAGAAAAAAGAAGAAGCAAATAAATTAACACAATTTGGAAATCTAAATACAGATTTTTGGTTTCCGGTTGGTGGCAGTGAAGTTAAAGAAATTAACGGTGTTAAATTTGCACCTGGACCACCAGTTGCAACAGCACTTACTGCTCATTTTGGAGGAAACGATTCAGTACACAAAGGTTTAGGTGGTGGACATGGAGCAATTGATATTGGAGCAGGAAAATGGTCATATGTAATTGCAGCTAAATCAGGAACTGTTATATCACCAGGAGCAAATGATAGAATAGATTACCCAGATAGTTCAATAAAGCCTGATGCAAACGGAAAATATAATTGTAGAGGATTAGTCGCAAATAGCGTAACAATTGACCATGGAGATGGAACTAAAACGTCATATGCACACTTCACAGCAAATACAATAACTGTTAGAGCCGGAGACCATGTAACACAAGGACAAATAATTGGTCAAGTTGGTAGCTCAGGATGTTCAACCGGACCACATTTACATTTTGCAATATCCGTAAATGGAAAAAATGTAGATCCAGAAAAATATGTATCTGGAAGTAATCCAAGACCATAGAAAGGAATCAAAATGAATAATAAAAAAATAATAACATTCATCTCAATCATTATAGGACTATCATTAATACTATTTTTACTAAAGCTAATTCCTGAAAAAAAAGAAATAAATAACACAACAAAACTTTTAGATGAAAAAAGATTTTATCAAATACAAGATGCAATTAGTAATCATATAAACAATAAAGACTATACAAATCCAGAATTTATTTTAAAAAATGTCTATTATAAAAAAGATGGCTTAGTAACATATTATTATGCAAATGGATACATATTAGATATTATAATGGAAAATTACAACTATGAAAAAAATGTTAATTATTTAGTCATGGTTAAAGGAAACAGTTATACTATATTTGATTTAAAGCAGAATCAAAATGAAAAATACTTAGATACACTAAATAAAAATAGTTATAAATTTAAAAATGGAAATGTATTCAACGACATATCTTATACAGAAAAAAATAAACTTATTTCTTATATTTCAGAATTTTTAGAATTACTATCAATAGATAGTCCAAAAGCATATCAAATGCTTAATACATCGACAAAAAATAATTATAAAAATTATTCAGATTTCTTAAATAAACGTATTGAAATATATAACAAACTAAATACTACAATAAAATACTATAAAAAAGAAAAATCAAACAAAATAACAATATACTCCATCATTGATTCAAATAATAATACTATAAAAATATATGAAACAAGTATCATGGATTACAAAATAGATTATTAAATAGTTAAAACCTAGAAAATCTAGGTTTTTTATATGTACTATAATATCAAATAAATACCTCATCTAAATTAAGTTTTTCAAAAATATGAGTCTTTACATATTTTCCACCCATATGTTTATAAAATTCATTTGATGGATTTTTATCTAAACACCATATTACCATTTTATCATAACACATTTTCTTAAATTCTTCTTTTGCTTTATTGAGAAGCATTTTATCAAAATCAAAACCTTTATATTTACCAATTATATATAAAGCATATAATTCACCACATCCATCAAACTCATCTGTACAAGACTTACCAATATTAATAAATCCTACAACTTCATCATCTACTTCTAAAACATATTGATATTTTCTTCTTCATTATAATTATCATATGCTCTTTGAACTCTATCTTTTTCATTTTTATATATGTTATTTAATATCTCATCAGAAACAATTCCTTTATAAGTTTCATTCAAAGCTATTGTAACAACATGAACTATTTTAATGAATCATATTTAATAGATTTTCTTAT
>OBLI01001423.1_pt1 | contig 23450 bp, 26 predicted proteins | sample 1519701 | NCBI WGS metagenome assembly OBLI01 (sample SAMEA3663005, study PRJEB22513) | pig gut metagenome | biome: pig gut; feature: pig-associated habitat; material: faeces | place: France | collected 2012
ACTGCCTGCATTACCAGTGCCGGTTCCGCTTACTTCACCAGTTCCATTGTTACCACCGATTCGTTTGTTATACTCTGTTTTAAACTCTTCAATCAATTGTTCTTTAGTAATACTAGCGAAATCTTTTTCATGAGCTTTTGCTACTGTATCGGCAATATTTTCATACGCGAAGCCTTTAGAGAAGTCTGTTATACCTGCAGCTTTTACTGCATCACGTGCTTCATTGCTGAAGATATAATTTCGAGTTTCTGTATAAGATTTGAAAGTACCAGTTGCAGAGTTATTTACTGCCGGAGTTGTATCATTATTACCCCCACCAGTTACTTCATCTTTTGGTGCAACAGAACCAGAATCGTTAGTACTGCCCGCACCATTTGTTCCTCCGGTACTGCCTGCATTACCAGTGCCGGTTCCGCTTACTTCACCAGTTCCATTGTTACCACCGATTCGTTTGTTATACTCTGTTTTAAACTCTTCAATCAATTGTTCTTTAGTAATACTAGCGAAATCTTTTTCATGAGCTTTTGCTACTGTATCGGCAATATTTTCATACGCGAAGCCTTTAGAGAAGTCTGTTATACCTGCAGCTTTTACTGCATCACGTGCTTCATTGCTGAAGATATAATTTCGAGTTTCTGTATAAGATTTGAAAGTACCAGTTGCAGAGTTATTTACTGCCGGAGTTGTATCATTATTACCCCCACCAGTTACTTCATCTTTTGGTGCAACAGAACCGGAATCGTTAGTACTGCCCGCACCATTTGTTCCTCCGGTAGCGCCTGCACCTCCTGCTCCTGCAGTAGAGCCGGTTGTATCAGCTTTTACAGAATCTGCAATAGCTTTTTTCAATTTTTCAGGAGTGTCGATTTTACCATATTTCGCTACTGGAAAATCGGCTGTAATTTTTGCATCATTCATCACATATGTGCCATCTTCTCGTCTTGTAAAGTAACGCATAATTGCATTGTCATCTAAACCAGCTAGTTGTGATTCTTTAAACTTAGCTGGAGATGTACTTGTAAAATCATCTGCTGGTGCGTTAGTAGCTGCTTCATTAGTATAGAAAGTATGAGTTACACCACCAAATTCAAACTCTAGACCTCTCAGAACTTTACCAAAAACTGTCTGTTGCTCTTCTTTATAACTGATACCGGCGGCACTCAAAAGGTTTTTCAAAATTTCAAAATTATCACCACTTATATCAGTGTCAGAATTTGTATAATTTTCAATAAACTCTCTAACCGCTTTTTCTTCTGCACTTTCTTTTGGTTTAGCCAATTCTGTTTGCAAAGCAGCAAGAGTCTTATTAACACCTTCAGGCCAATTTGTAAAATCTAGAGCATAAGCAGTTGGTTTGCCATCTACAGTTGCAACGGCTTTAAAATATTTTTTAGCATCATCGCCATATTTTTGAACAACAGCATTTACTTCTTCAGGAGTTATTGTCTCAACAACATTGCCGCCTTTGCCGTCATTAGCAGCAACACGACTGCAAGTGATTTGATATTTTTTATTATTGAATTCAAAATTCAAAACTCTATCATTAGCATTATCACTAGAAGCACAGTTAATTCCCAACTCATCCAATTCTTGTTCAGCTTCAAATCTGGTCATATTACCGGATACGAATTGTTTAATAATATTTTCGATTTTTGCTTCTTTTTCCTCATTTGTCAGCTCTTGGGGTGCGTCATTTACAAACTGAATTGAAATGCCGCCATTCTCATCTTCCAAATGCGCTCTCGGTTGTGTGAAATCCTCTTTCTGCAAGAATTGAGGTTGATTAAATAATCTGTTGTTGTGAATCATGTTTAACTCCTATATTTTATTAAAACGCTTTTTATACAAATTTATAATTGATATATTCATCTTGGGTTTTTAATGTTATTTTCAACATCTTATCAGTATTTATTACTGTGCATTTTGCATCCCCTATTCTGAATACGGTACGTCCGGCTTTCACCGGCATAACTTTTACTGCCAATGTCTTAGCCGCATCCAATGTCGAAACGTTTTTAAAACCTTCCAACCTCTGTTTGAATTTTTCTACCTTATCTTTATTTTGCTCTTTTACAGATTTCTGAAACAAAAGCTCATTATATCCGGCAACTGTGTCAGTAGTTTTTTTTATTTCATAATCACTTGTTTGAGAGTTTCTTTGTTCAAATTGCACTTTTTCTAATATCCTTTCTTCTAAGAGATAACATTTTATACAAAATGTTATGTTTAAATTTATTTCTTATTATAATTAGCTTTTAGACGTATTCTATATTCTTTTCTTCTTAAAAATTCTCTTTTTTGTGGGGCTGTAATCCTTATTTTTACTGGGCTCATAACATTTTGTATAAAATGTTATGTTTAAATTCCTCTAGAAATCTGATATAGCATTGTTTTTAGAATATGTACATTTATAAAATTAAATTCTTATAAATTTTTGCGTGCATACTATATTATGTATTACGGCACATTTTTCAAAAACTTTAACATTTTTGAATGAATTGTTACAAAAATTCATATAAAAGGTGCAGACGTATTTAACCTAATAAGAGTATTTTAATGTTATTGAGAAGTTGAATGTTCTCAACCATTTCTAAACTTATATAATAAATCTTGAGTCCCAAAAGCAATAAAGCGTATGTGTAAAAATGGCTAAATCCTTTTAGCGAAAGTGGTTTGGGAATTTTTTAAAAATTTTTAAAACAAATCGCTTGACTTTAGATATTGATTTGGTATTATAGAAATTGTCAGCAGGCCCCCATCGTCTAGAGGCCTAGGACAACACCCTTTCACGGTGTAGACAGCGATTCGAATTCGCTTGGGGGTACCATATAAATAATTAAGATATAACTGGTTTTAAGACCAGTTTATTTTTTGCTTAATTTCTCTTGTACCCCCAAAATAACCCGAATGCTCACAAAATTGCTCACAAAATCTGATGTCATTTTTTTAACCGAATAAAAGGTTATCCATCCTTTTGTTTGCTTCTATGGGTAACTGGTCAAGGATTTGTGTATATACTCTTGAAGTTGTCGTGACGTTACTATGTCCTACAGCACGTGCAATGTATTCTGTTGAAATACCCAGTAAGTGCATTATATCAACATATTGTCCTCTAAGGTCATGTACTCTACAATACTTAGGGTCATACCCATTAGCTTTAAGCAATGCTTCAAAACGTCTTTCAACCCATTTTGCATTAACAATATTCTTTTTTGTTGTTTTAAACAACTGTTCATTTTTATTAATTGCAAAATACTCAATATGCCATTTTAACACATTTAACACATAGTCAGATACCTGTATAATCCGTGTTGACCCTTTAGTTTTTGTTTTGTTTTTATACTCTTTTCGTGTATATTGTTTATCAACATATATTAGTTTCTTTTCAAAGTCTATGTCATTTGGGGTTAATGCGGAATATTCGCCTAATCTCATTCCAGTCATAGTTGCAAGGATAAATATACAATAAAAATCTTTTAGATTTTCTTTGCAATAACTAAATAATTCCTTTAATTGTTCTATAGAAAATCGTTTTCTTAACTTTTGTGCTATTTTATCTTTCTGCAAGTCTGCAAAAGGATTAGTTGTGATTTGTTTTTCTTTTACTGCATAATTAAAACTTGCCTTTAAAAGTTTTACACAGTCATTGTATATGTACGAACTTGCACCTTTAACATGCATATTTCTTCGCCAGTCTTTGATAATGCTAAGATTCAATTTTCTAACAGGAATATTTAATAAAGGTTGAAGGTGGTTATTTTTTAGACCTTTATAATTTGCAATAGTACCATCTGCATATCCACCTTCTTGTTCAGCAAAATCAAAGTAGTATTGAATTACATCTTCAACTGTTGCATTTTTATTAAGTTCCAAACTACCAGTTTTAAAGCTATCCAATATTTTTTGACCCGCTTCCAAAGCTTCTTGTTTTGTTCTAAAACCTGCTTTTGTAATTTGCTTACGTTTTGGTTTTCCAAAAATATCAAATTCATTAGAAGGAACATCCACAACACATTCCCATGTGTACTTATCAGTAATTTTCTTTTGTTGAATTTTATGCCGTTTTCTTGCCGTAACTTTCACTAAAATCACCTCCTTACGCTATTTGTGGTTGTACATATCGTCTTTGTTTAAAGTCCAAAATATCAGCAAGTACCCACATTCTTTTTCTAGGTGTGAACTCAACATAGCCGATTGATTGTTCATTGTATAAAATATTTCTTGCTGTGTGATATTTGAGTCCAAGAATTTGGGCTACTTGTTTAAGTGATATAAGATTTTCGTTTCTTATATCACGTTCAGAATTATTAAAATTTGTCATTTCGTTTACCTCATTTGATTTGTACGCTACGTATTCTTATACACAGCGGAATAGTAACTAAAATAAAAAAACTTATAGGTAGTTATCCTATTAAAAATTTGTACAGCATGGAATCAGAAATGTATTCAAATACCATATACTGTGTTAAAATATTAAAAAAACTAATAAAGCTATTAACTTGTCAATGTACAATATAATAAGCACGTTGTATTAACTAACACGTTCGTTATATTAACATAATAACATGTTTCAAAATTTATGCAACCACTTTTCGAACAAATTAGGCAAAATAACGCAAAGTTGTTACATTTCTTAATCTTTTTAGCGAACGCGTTAGAATTGACAACGCATTAAAAATCTGCTATTATTACGTCAGAGGTAAATTTTATGGATATTTCAAAAGACACAATAACAAATACTGCAAATGAACTTGAAGCAAAAATTTTAAAAAGACTAGGTAACTTCTTTTATAATGCTAGGGCTGATAAAAATATGTCTGTAAGGGCTTTAAATACCTTGTCTGGTGTTAGTGTTGCAGTAATTTCAGACTTAGAAAATGCAAAAGGTATGCCTAGAATTGAAACGATTATAAGATTGGCACTTGCTCTTGGCATTAATGATTTGAATGAAGTATTTTCTATGACATTGCTTGACGATAATAAAACAGCAGTAACGGACGAAGCTTTGTTAAGGCAATATTTATCGAAAACGGGCTTTAATAATTCTGAAATAAGGCAAATCCAATACTACATTAATTTTGTGAAGTATATGCAAAATGCACCTTCTTCGCCTTATGATAAAATAAAGAAATAGGTTTGGAATAGTGTTATTAAATATTATGGGTGTATATATGATTTATTCTTAGTAAAATTTTGCTTGTGCGGATATGCGGATTGTTAAAAAGGGAATAACAAATAAAGCAGGAAATATATTAATATAGGATATTTATAATTAATTATTATTTATAATCCTTATATAATATACTTCCTGTATTTTTATGTTTCTATGCTTTTATGTATTCGCATATCCGCACAACTTTTTAATAATTGCTTTTGGGAATTATTTCTGCAACAAAGTTTTTCCATTCCTTATCTGATTTTTCTTCCTGTATAGCTTTTTCGTACTTTTCTCTTGTCCTATCGGCTTCTGACAAACCTACTAAATCCTTAGAATCAAAGAGTATGGAGTACTTTGTTCCTTTTGGTGTAGGAAGTTTAACTATCCTATTCTGTTCTATCAAGGTATTTATTATTTCTTCTGCTATTTCAGGCTGTGATTGCTTTGCACCTGCTACATTATTTTTGTTTAAATACGAACCAAAGAACCAACCACAAGTACATTTATTTACAAGGTACAGGTATGCCTTTGTAATATCGACCTTTTGTGCTGTTTCTGAAAATATTTCTTTTCCTGTATTAAGGTAATATCTTCCTATTGTTATAGCCATATCCATAGTATCCTTATTGATAGTATTGCTATCAATATTTTCTGTAACCGTACGCACTACATGCAGAATCCCTGCAATTTTTGCGGTATGTCCTAAGAACTTTGTATAATATGACTTCAATGCAGAACTTTCAATATTTTTCAAATCTTCCTTCAGCTCATATTCAAACTCGTCAAAAAGTTGCTGTGCTTCTTTATCAAACTTAATTATATCAAAGTTATCTTTTGAAAAGCCTTTGTTTAGGAGTGTTTGGAATAGGTATTTCATTTTCATTATTATATCTTCCGATATAGCTTTTTTTGCCGTTCCAAAGTATGTTCCGTCATCATCATTGCATATAGCAAATACAAACCTTTGTAAGTAACCAGAGGCACTTATTAAGTCGTTACCTATTCTTTTTGATTTTAATACTTCTGGTTGAACCCCTGCTGATATAGTTAATATTGGTTCTTCAATCTCAATAGGGCTTGCACCTTTGCGGTCAATACAAACACTCTGGCATGTCCACAAAGATAATAATTTTGCTCTCTCAGCTTCTGCGCCTGCACCCTTTTTATATGCACCGCAGACAATAGAACCAACTTCATCACCAAACCACATTATAGATTTATTCTTTGAAAGCAACTCAAAGAGTGCTTCAATAGTGGTATCGTTTGTCATTATACGCTTACTTTCACCTTCTTCATACAATAGGTTTTTCGTAAGTTTATGTACCTGTTCAAAACATACTGATTTTTTCGTACTCACGCCTCCGCAAATTATAGACCAAAAGTTTAGCGGTAATTCCCAACTTGGAACAGGCTGAACTTTATTATACCTGCTAATAAATGTTGCTAGAAGTGATAATAAGGCAGTTCCTATAAATTCTGGTGGTGCAACAAGGGCTTCTGAAGCCTGTTTAACATAGTTAGATAATAACTTAGGCAGTTTATCTACTGGAAAATCCGTTATTTTGCTTAGATTAGCAACTGCTTGTACGTCTTTGAACCCTAATTCGACAGGATTACGCACGCTGTCTTTAAATACACAGTGATTGCAATATCTACTTCCACCACACGCTATAGAGGAGTTAGTATCTGATTTAACCGTATCTTCATCCTTTTTGTTCATTCTACCAAAAGAAGATAACTTTTTTAAAAATTCCCTTTCCCTATCTTTTATATTGTCATACATATAAGGGTCAAGGTGATTAAAAGCTTCGCAGTGAAGCTTTAGTTTTTCCGTACTAAAAACTTTCATTTTAAATATACTCCTTTACCCTGCTAATTATATTTTTGTGTAGCAGGATTTAACTAATGTATAAAACAGACTGGGGATAAAAATCCCCAGTTTTTGTATCGTAACTATCGCAGTTCGTAGTCGTAATAATCTTCGTCAAAGTCTGAATCGTCAGAATCCCATTCTAAATTTAAGATTTCTACGTCAGCAGGTTTATCTTGAAAGTCGTACCCTACAGCCATATAAGAACGACCTGTAAGAATCCTATTAATTCTTTGAATGATTTTTATACTATTATATGTGTTTACCTTAAAAAATTCTTTATCTAAAGGTGCTGAAAAGACGACAAGTTCAATTACGCTACAAATATAGTCAATAATTGTTATGTAATTAGGCTTATAAAGTGTAGCATATCTTATGTTTGGTACGATACTTTTTAAGTAACGTTTTTGCAAATCACTAGCCAAGCGGTCTTGCTCAATAGCTGTGCAGATAAGCTCTTTAGCCAGTTCAAATTCTATGCGAATTTGCTCTAATTCTGCTTTTTTGTTGAGTTTGTCAAGTTTTTTTAAAATGTTTTTAATTTGCGTTTTCATTGCTTCTACCTCGTATTTTTAAATGTTCCATTATTGCCTGTGTTATAAACTTACTGATATTCAGGCATTCTTTTGTTTGTAAGTCTTTTAATTTTGTTCCTATGTCTTGTGGAACGTAACAGGTAAATTTAATTGTCATAACTTTGTCCTTATATATTTGTGTCCGCTAAGGTTTATATCCTTGCAAAATAGAATTTAAAGTAAAACTGTTTTTACAGAATTTTGGTTTTTAGCTCTAAAAACTGTTTCTAGTAAATAATCTAAAATTTTATCTAAACGAAATAATTTCGTTTAGATAAATCCCCTTATACGTTACATTCTTTATTGCACCGTAAGTGTTAGGTACGGTGCAGAAGGAAGGTGTAAGGATATGAAAAATTTGGTTGAACCTATCAGAAACAAAAAAGACGTTGAAGCTATTGAGAAGTATTTGGCAAAGCATAGTTTACGTAATCAGCTTATTTGGGTATTTGGCACTAATACAGGGCTTAGAATCTCTGATATTCTGGGGTTGAATATAGAAAGTGTTAAAGGAAAGCAATACGTTGAAGTAATAGAAAAGAAAACAAAGAAATTTAAGAGATTCCCATTGAATAAAAAACTGCAAAAGTTGATTAAAGAATATTTGGTTGAACGTGAGAAAAAATATTACTCAATAACTGGCGAAGAACCTTTATTTGTCGGTAAAAAGCACAAAAGATTACACAGGTCGCAAGTGTACAGATTTATTAATGACGTTTGTAAGAATGTGAATATATCCGTAAATGTCGGAACTCACACTATGCGTAAAACATTTGGTTATCACCATTACAAACTAAATAATGACGTGGCATTATTGCAGAAAATATTTAATCACAGTTCACCGTCAATAACAATGCGATATATCGGAATCGCACAAGAGGAATTAGACGAGTCATATATCAATTTTGAATTGTAAAATGGCGGAAATGCACCGTATTACAATGCAACAGTTTATCTATACTGTTGTATAACCTTTACCACTAAATAATAGCACAAATACTTCCAAAAGTATATGTTGCATAAAGTAGTATTAAGTTAGTTTTTATACCCGTTTTGACAGTTATTATTTCTACATTTTTCAGTGTTTCTCACCAAAATAGATAGTATGGTGCAAAAACTGGGAGTATCTCAAATGGCAAAGCAAATTAAAATTAGGGTATATCCTGACGGAAGAATTGAATCAGAAACAGTAGGCATAAAGGGTAAATCCTGCATGAACTACATAAAGGAAGTTGAAAACTTAACAGGTGCAAAGACTGTTAAATCCGAATTTACAAATGAATACTATGAAGTAGAAAATCAAGCCTATTCAATGAACTTGGATTACAGCACTGAAACCGAAAGGAATTATCAACAAAATGGATATTAGGATAAATTCATATATTCCTATAACAAATGTTGAAGGTGTTGGAACACGTTTTGCTATATGGGTTCAAGGGTGTTCTATTCATTGTAAGGGTTGTGCAAACTCTCACATGTGGGATTTTGACAGTGGAAATTCCTACAAGGTTGAAGATTTTATCAATATCATAAAATCCTATGCTGATAAAATTGAGGGCATTACTTGGCTTGGTGGTGAACCTTTAGAACAAATAGAACCTGTAACAAAGATAAGTAAGGCAGTTCAAGAACAAGGACTGTCTGTTATTGTCTTTACTGGGAATGATTATGCTGACATTAAAGACAGACAGGATTTTAAAGAACTCTGTAAATATACTGATATTCTGATTGATGGCAGGTACGAGCAGGATAAAACTGATTATTCACGAGCATGGGTTGGTTCAAGTAATCAGAACTATTATTTTTTAACCGACAGGTACAATGAATCCGTAATATACGAAAACAAAAACAAAATTGAAGTGCGTATATCACCTGATAATGAGGTTGTCTTGACTGGCATGGGTGATTTTAAAGAATTAATGGAAGTAATGAGGTAATAACTATGGCAAAGACTGAACAATTAGAAGGTGTAAAGAAAACCGAACAGTATTTAACAAACTTATTTAAGGCACGTTTTTCATTCATATATATTCCTACGTGGGAAGAAATAAGAATTGTAGAACTTATTACCAAAATTGCTAATAATACAGCACAAATAAAGAGCAAGAGAGATGTATTTATTTGGAGTTCAACAGAGGGTATGAAAAAGAATCTTATAGAAGGACAGGAAAAAGTCGGTAATATTGATAAGCCTAACGAAGCGTTGAAATTCATAGACGAATATAATAAACCTGCAATTCTTATACTTAAAGACGTACATACTTTGTTTGGTGTTCAAGGTAGAAATGCTGATTATAACTTTATTAGAAAAATTAGAGATGTTGCAGGTTCTTTAAAAAATGCAGAGTGTTCAAAGAATGTTGTAATTATTGCACCGACACTTGTTTTACCTGTTGAACTTCAAAAAGATATTACCGTAGTTGATTTTGATTTGCCTACACTGGAAGAAATAAAAGAATTGTTGGAAGTAATGATAGAACAAAATGAGGGTTCTGGTATAACTATTGACTTATCTGAAACCGACAAGGAACAATTATGTAAAGCTGCACAGGGATTGACTTTGCAAGAAGTAGAAAATGCGTTTGCACGTGCTATGGTAACAAAAGGACAACTAACCATGAATGAAATTGATATTATTCTTGAAGAAAAATGTCAGGTAATAAAAAAAACAGGAATCCTTGAATTTATAAATACTAATTTCAAAATTGACGATATTGGGGGGCTTGAAAACCTTAAACAGTGGCTACTTAAACGTAATAACTCATGGCTTGGTAAAGCACAAAAAGATTACAATTTACCTGCACCAAAGGGGGTATTAGTTACAGGAATCAGTGGTACTGGGAAATCATTGACTGCAAAGGCAATAAGTTCAATGTGGCAGTTACCTTTACTAAGACTTGATATAGGTAAAATATTCTCTGGATTGGTTGGTAGTAGTGAAGAAAATATGCGTAAAGCGATTGCAACAGCGGAAGCAGTTGCACCTTCTATCCTTTGGGTTGATGAAATTGAAAAAGGATTTGGCGGTTCAGCAGGTGAAGTGGACGGTGGTGCTTCTACAAGGGTATTTGGCACATTTTTAACGTGGATGCAAGAGAAAACAAAACCAGTATTTGTTATTGCAACAGCAAACAATATTTCAAGATTACCTGCCGAAATGTTACGTAAAGGAAGATTTGACGAAATATTTTTTACGGATTTGCCGACATTTAATGAACGTAAAATAATATTCAAATTGCACCTTGATAAAAGGTTGAAAGACAGTATTTCAGAGGGATTTGAAGTAACGGAAAAATTATTGGATAAACTTGCCAAAGAAACTGAAGGTTTTGTTGGTGCAGAAATAGAACAGGTTGTAATATCTGCTTTATTTGAAGCCTATGCACAGGATAGGGAATTACAAGAACAGGATTTATTCAAAGTAATAAAAAATACTGTACCACTATCTACAACGCAGTCTGAACAAATATTGGCAATACGAGAATGGGCAAACGAAAGAGCCGTTTCAGCTACTGCACACGATGAACAGTACAACTATGTACCAGAAGAAACCGAAGAAACAACGAAAAAGAAAGCTAAAGCAAAGAAAGATACTGAAACTGTTAAACGTGCAAGAGGTGGAAGAACTATTGATTTTTAAGGGTAATAAATTGTGTGGACAGAAGATATAATTGACTACTACATAAAAAAATTACAGGATAATGTAGAACTATGTTATGAAGGCTTCGATTTAGGTATAAATAAGGACTATTTTTCAATAGATACATTTATTCAAACTTATGCAATGCCACTAAACATAGAAAAGGAAACCATTAGTTATCCTAGTACAGTATTACCTTCTTGTATAAATACTTTTTGGGGTGATGCATATTACAAAAAAGACATTAACTATTATAAAATTATTTCAGATTTTACAAAACTTATAAATAAAAATTCAACGGCTTCAAAATACTATTCTGATATAGCCGATTTTTATTTTTACATACTGTATACAGAAGATAGAGATAGTATTTGGTTGGAATATGCAGAAAACGATTATTCTACTGCTATAAAATTAGAACCTGATAATTATTCTTATTATTGCAAAAGGGGGATATTTTATTACTTTAACGAACAATATGAAAAAGCTGTTGCAGATTTGACAAAATCCATAAATATTTCAACAACAGCAATGGCAATTTGTTATCGTGCATTTTGTTATGAGGTTTTAAATAACATAGAATCTGCTTGTGAAGATTACATTAACATAATAGAATCAAATGATACTTCTAAACAGCAATATATCGAAATAGCAAGAGAATCTATTAATTACGAAGACCTAAAAAACTATTCTGCTCACATATTCTATAAAAAAGGTCAAAATTACCTTAAAGAAAATAAATTTGATTTGGCAATAAGTGACTTTGAAGAAGCATTAAAAATTACAAATCATAAACAATATGAAAATGCTTTATTAGAAGCTAAAAAGTTAAAAAAAAATCTTGATAAATATGCGGAACTATACAACTTGGGCTTTGAATATTACTATGATGGTGATTATGAAAATGCTGAAGAATGTATAAGTAAAGCATTGGAAATTCAACCACAAAATTGTTTGTGCGTTGACCTATTAAATAATATTAAAAAACAACTTGTCGATATAGCAAAGTGTACTAAATGGGCAATACTAACATTAGATGGTTTTAATGAAGAAAAAGCAAATAATTTTATAAAATTGCGTGCTGAAGGTGTTAAATGGTATGACCTTGATTCTTTTGTAGAACAATTTGAACTTATGCCGATTGAGAAAAAACAAATTCAAGGTCGTGTGATATTTCCACTTAGACAGGGTGCTAAATTAGGCAGAAGAATTGATTTTTAAGGTAAATAAAGTGAGGTAATAAATATGTCAGTAAAACAAGATTTAATTGACGGTGAACGCAGAGCTGCACAGGAACGTGCAAGAATGGGGGCAAAGAAGTATGACGCTTGGATAAAATCACAGCAAGCATACTTGTACTCTATATTTGAATCCTTAGAAGAATTAGAAGAATTTTTAAATCAAGCAGGTTATGACTTGATTATCACAAATACACCTAATTACCGTTATATAAAAACGCATTTTGGAAGCGGAAAGTGGGATTACTATTTTTGGTTTTTCAAAGGTGAATACCTTGTAGCAAACTACAACATTAGTGACGATATGAAACTTATAAGAAAATTTGTAGATACGGTAGAAAAAACTCTTGGTAAAAAATGTTTCTTTGATAGTGAAAAAGAAAGAACAGAATACTTTAAATCACTAAAAAAGAAAGAACAATCTACACCTCCCGAACCACCAGTAGAAGTGATTGAACCTGAACCAGAATATACATTTCCCACAATATTTACTGATACAAGTGTTTTAAAATATGCACTTAAAAATTCTAGTATAAATACACAGGTACAAGGTGATAATTTTGAATTTAGTTTAGACGGCTTTAATGCAAGTATTTATAAAGCAGGTAACAGTAATTACGAATTTAAAATAGTTGGTAAATGCAATTTAGAGAAGGTTCATGGATATTTCAGCAAAATTGAAACCGAATATAATAAAATTGTACAGTACAATATATGCGAAAATATTAAAAGCAAAGTAGCCAAAAGTCCTACAATGCAGTTAGAACAAGAAGAAGTGTTGGAAGATAACTCGGTATTACTTACAATAAGGGTGTAACAGTGGATAAATATTGGCATTGGTTAAAAAGTTGGAATTGGGATATTGACGATGAATACGCTTGGATAATTCTGATTATTAAAGGATTTGCATGGGTGTGTTTTGCCATATTAGGTTTAGAATTAGCCTGTGTTTATTACTTATTTGCCTTTTTTATAAATATCATAATGGGAAATTATAAATGGCAAAACTTACCTAATGGCATTTGTAAAATTGGTTTTATTTTAACATTGATGTTATTAGTCCTGTTTTATACTGGTTCTTGGATAAAAAATAGTTATAATCAATGTTGGGCAGTTGTTTTAACAATATCGTATATATTAACTTTTGTTGGATTTTATTACTATGCTAAACAAAAAAACTATGTTAAACAAAAAGATACTCTATTCAATAAGGTCTGTGAAATAACAACAATAACAGGCATAGCAAGTATTATAGGTGCATTTCCAATGATGATTCTTGGATATTTAATTAGTGCAATATTCTTTGGAAATGATAATCCGAGAATGGTACAAGCACTTTGTTATGGTTGGAGTATTACAAGTGTTGTCTTGTGTTTCAGCCAAATCCCAAAAATGATTGATTTTAATGCTATTAGGGTAAATTACCTGTATTCAAAGGGTGATAAATTATACGATAAAGGAAAGTATAAAGAAGCGATAGAAGTATATAACAAAGCAAAAGGATTAGATACAAGTAACAGTCCATATTATTTCTATGCAATGGGTTTGGCATATTTGGGTTTAAACGACTACACGCAAGCACTGTATAAATTTGAAAGAGCAATTAAGGTTAATGATACATACCCAGAGTTCTATTATGCAGTAGCGGATACATATTTACAGTTAGACGATTATAAAAGTGGATTAAATTACATTGATAAACTATTGAATAAACTTGATAAAGACAGTAAAGAATACAAGGAATGTGAACAATTTAAGGCAGATTATTTAAAACAAAAAGAAAATTTAGATACTGAACGCAAGTCAAAGAGAGCAAAAGAATTGTATGAAGAAGCTATCAGATATAAAAATTTCTCTGAATATGGAAAAGCAGAGAGTAGTATAAAGCAAGCGATTGAACTTGAACCTGATAATAAAAATTATGAAACCTTATTACAAGAAATTGAAAAGTTGTACAATGAAGAAAGAACTAAGTTTGAAGCTTTATACAATAAAGCTATTAAATTAAAAGAGGAAGGGAAATATCAAAAATCGTTAAATATAGTTGAAGAATCATATCGCATTGCTAAAAAACAAAATATAAATACAGCAAATCTTGATAAACTTAATAAAGAACTATCAACAATATTCAAGGACTTAAAAAATGCCGAAGAAAAATACAATACCGCTATGTCATTGTATAAAAACAAGGAATTTTCAAATGCAGTATTTAATATGGAACGAGCAATATCTCTTGCACCAAAAAATGATTTGTACCAAAACAAATTAGTTGAAATTCAAAAAGAATGGGATAAACAAAAGACAAGAGCAGAAGAACTATTTTTTGAAGCTAAAAGCTATTTACAGAGCAATGATTTTAGTAAGGCACTGTCAAGTATAAATAGTGCTTTAAATATGATTATTGACAATAGGTACACTGAATTAAAATCTGATATTGAACGTCAAAAAAAACAGGTTCAAAATGAAAAAGATTCAGAAAAGTTGTATAAAGAAGCAGAAAAATTATACAACTCAAATCACATTAACTATGAACGAATTATAGAATTATTAGAGAGTGCAAATAAAACATATCCAAAAGCAAAGTATCAAGATTTCCTAAAAAGTATTAAATCTGAAAGAAATACAGTACAAGCTGAACGCTTTTATGAACGAGCAAAAAAGGATTTTGAAAACAAAAATTATGAATCTGCAACATCTTACATTGATGAAGCGGTGAAATTATCACCGAGTAACAGAGTGTATCTTGATTTCAAACAAAAAATCAGTTGGGATAGGCACAAATACGAATCCGACCAGTATGCAGAAAAATTATATAAAACAGGTGTTAAGGCTTATAATGACGGTGATTTTGCAAATGCAGTGGATAATCTCACAAAAGCCTGCAACGTAAAACCAGATAATGAAGAATGGCAAAAAGTTTTAGAGAAAGCAAAAACAGGTAGAATTGATATTACAAATTGTACGAAAAATGCCTTAATGACACTTGATTTTATTGATAATGAAAAAGCAGAGCAAATAATAAAAGCAAGGAATGACGGTAATATTTGGTATGGATACGAAGAATTTGCACAAGCATTTAGCCTTCAACCGCACCAATACGCTGATATTGAAGCAAAAATATCATTCCCATTAAAGCAAGGCAATAAGTACGGCAGGAGGTTGGATTGGTAAAAATAAAACAACGACTTTATCATAAGAATTTTAACAAACATAACTGGTTAATAGCCTTGTTTCAGATTTTAATCTTACTTGCTATTCTTATGGGAGGAACCTATTATATAAAACATCATATGCCAAAACACATATTTCAACATAGTGCTAATCTTAAAACTACTTCCAAATTTAAAAGTATAAATGTTGATGTAGTAATACCAATGCACCCAAATACTGAACCTTATGAAAGTTCTATGTCTATGAGAAAAACATTAGATACAATGATTGTGGAAGAAAAGACATTATCTAAATACATGAAAGGTAAATATGCAGAAGTTGATAAAGAAAAATTATTTTATAGGTTTATTACAAACCTTGAATATTATACACAGGTCTTTACCGAACAAAATGCTCGTCGATATTATCAAAATAAACATGATTCATTTTATGCGGGTAGTATGAAACTAAAAATGCACTTAAATAAAACTGTTGATGAGATTGAAGTTGAAAGAATAGAAGATGAATTAAAGCCACCAAATATTAAATCACCAAATGTTAGAATTTACAGTCCTAAAATACCGTTTGTAAAACTTGTATTTGAGAGCTATTTTGATAATGGAAAAGCAAGATATTATGTACTTGTACCAGATTATAAATATATCTCTGGTAAATATTCAAAGTATCTCAATAAAAATTGGTTAGATTACTTCAACATAAAAGTAAAACAACAAGAAATTTTATGCAATAGCATATATAGAAATGGTAATGGCGGTAGATTTCCATATTACATAAGTAATGATGATGTCGATAGTTGGACGAATGATTTAGTTAATATTATACAAGCTAATCCAAATTTTATAATGTATGATGATATTGTTAAACAGATTGTATATGATAATTATCCAGAGTATGATTTTTTACTGAAAAAAGTTGCTAAAGATACAAAGTTATATACCAGTTTACAACAAGCAAAATTATCAGTTGAAGCAGAATAATAAGTATATGTGTATAGAACATACAAGGAATTAAACAAATGAGCAGACGAGGTGATTACAGAACTTTTAATATGTTAGTGAAAATGATTATCGGTGCAATAATAGGTTTTATTTTTTTTACATTCCGATTTCTTAAAGAAGTACACAGGCTTAATTTATGGGGTGATTTGGGTAAATCTTTATTGTTAGCATTTATGTATGTTGTGGTTGCTTGTGGCATTGCAGAAGCTTCTGGCGAAGTTGCAGGACTACTTATACTTGGTGGTCTAATCTATTTCTGTTATTTTTGGCATAAAAAATTATCCTATGCAGATACAAGACTTAACGCAGATATGTGGCAACAAAGACAATGGTGGTGGACTTTAGACGGTTGGCAATTTGAACAGGAAGTTGCAAAAGTATTTAGAATGAATGGTTATAAAGCAACTGTTACAAAGGGAAGTGGCGATGGTGGTGTAGATATAATCCTTAAAAAAGATGGCTATACGGCAATCGTACAGTGCAAACATTATAACTATCCATTATCACCAGAACCATGCAGAGCTTTATGGGGCTGTAAAGACGATTTTGGAGCAGACGAAGTTATCATGGTTGCTTCTTCTGGTTTAACTGAAATGAGTGCAAAATTTGTACAGAATAAACCTAATTACAAAGTGATGAATCTTGACGACATAATCATTATGAGTCAACAAGCACAAGAACAGATTAATCAAAACAATAGAGAAGCTGTAACAAATTCAAAATTTGGCAGGAAGTTGGATATATGAAGAATAGACTAAAATACAACGATATTAATAAATCAAACTATATAAAAAATGTTTTAACTTTGGTATTGGTTATTGCGTTTCTGTTTGTATCAGGCAGATACCTGCTTAAACAAGCTAAACAAGGGATAAATGATATTAAAATCAATAATAATAGTGTTCAACAAGAAAAAACGGTAGAAAAAACGGAAAATACAAAAGAAGTAGAAAAAATATTGCCAATTCCAGAACAAATTGAAGAACGTGAAAAAATATATGCAGAAGCTGAAAAACAAGCAGATATTAAAACTGAAAAAGAAAAGAATTTACCTGTAAAACCTGTTATAAAGGACGATACATTAAGGACACAACTTGTAAAGCACACCTCAAATACCGAAAAAATTAGGACAACTGATACAAACAGTGATATAAAATTACAGAAACCTAAAACGCAACAAGAAAAACAAATATACGACTATAAAATTAATGCGTTTAAAAAATTCAAATCATATTGGTATCCAATACAAAAACAAACAAGTAATGTCGTTTTAGATATATATATTGACGAAGAAGGTGGACACCCTCGACTTGCATATAGCCAATGGGGCAATACAGAATCAATAGCACCTATTACTTATGCACTTAATAAAGTACACTATGATAGATTTGACCCATTTCCAGAAGGGTATGATGGTGAGTATATAGTAATAACTATTTTATCAAATGGTACTGAATTAAAATTACTTAATTAGTTTTAATATATTATATCTAATCAATCTTCCTTATAAATCGATGGAACACAAGATAATTAACGGACTTATAACTACAAAAGTAAACCCTTAATCATTATGGGCAAAGAAAATACGTTAAAATTATATACATACAAGAAAAACCACCCCAAATGGTGGTTTTTTGCAAACAAAAGGAGTGTGTTTTAATATTCAGACGGCAGTAATAACATAAATTGTATGGGGTTATAATTATGCAATGACAGGTAAAATTTGTATGTGGTAACTTCTTCGTCAACCTTTACAGGCAAATCAATATAAGGTATTTTCTGATATTGAACCGAGATATGCTCATGGTAATCATTACCGATATAACCTTCATGATAAACTTCCATATACCCTGTTTTATCCTGTTTTACACCGATTTCTACTACAAAAAATGAATCTTCTGTTTCTTTGAATGTTTTAATTACTGAACCCATGTAGCTGATAACATTATCTACTACCCAGTAGGCATTTAATGTTTTTTGAAAGTCCATTACACCTTCTGTATAGACTAATTGATTAAAGTAATCTCTATGAAATAACTGCATACTGCCATAGTTCCTGCCATAAATTTGTTTTACCGTATTATATGAAATCATTTTGCACCTTCCTTTATAAAACTTCTGCTAACTGATTTATTTTTATTGGTTTTATTACTACCTCTGAATTGTTATTATATAAATCATTCTTTTTTGCTTGTTCGTTTGCATGTTCAAAGCTATCAAACACACCAAAGCACACATAACTTGATTTACTTTTCCAAATGTCTGTTTGATATAACAGGTATAAAATACCGTTTGTTGTTTTAATATTTTTAATCATTGTTTTAATTCCTTATAACTCAAACTGCTGTAATGTTTCTTCTACATTATCCTGTGCAATACCTATATAACGTAATGTAATTGACGGGCTTGAATGGTTTAATAGATATTGCAGGATAGCAACGTCATGAAACTGTTGGTAATGGTGATACCCAAAAGTCTTGCGTAGTGTATGAGTTCCTATGTTATCTTGTATTCCGCACTTTTTACAGGCTTCGTTAATTATCATATATGCCATTACTCTTGTTATAGGCTTATTTATTCCGTTACGACTTTTAAAAAGATAATCTGATAATGGTTTATTTCTGGTGTAATCGTCAATCATTGACTGTAAACTGCCAAAAATTGGAAACCGTTTTACTTTACCTGTTTTCTGTTCTTTAATCTCTACATGCATTTTATTGCGTACGTCTGCAATCTTTAATTTTAACAAGTCTGATATACGTAAACCAATGTTAATTCCCATACAGAATAACAGCAAATCACGTGTTCCATTTTCTTTAAGAACTGATTTTATTTCTTCAATTTTTTGTTTATCTCTTATCGGTTGAACCAGTTGCATAATTACCTCTAAATTCTGTTGATATGTTAAATTTAACTTACGGCATTGAACCTATATGTTAAACTCAACCTTTACTTTTTATTCTTTAATTGTTTGTATTGCTTATCCTGTATGTGTTACAGGTGATTTTATTGAATTTAACAAAATAGACATTCTGTTAAATTGGTGTAGAGGGCGAACCCTCTACACAATATCAAATTTTCTATAATGTGTTTGTTTGATAAACGCATTATATAGTTCAAGATATTTTTTCTTGAAAGCTGACGTATTAAAGTTATTGCGTGTAATGTTTGTAAATCTTACAATAAATGCACCTATCTTTAATTCTTCAACTCCTGCCTCGTCCATAACAGACTTGATAAGGTTTTCCTTTTCTTCTTTGAGTTCCTTTAACTCCTGCAACTTTGCTTCCAAAGTTTTAATAGTTCTGATTTCGTTTTCTAAATTTGCATTGGTGTAAATTACTGTTGTACTCATCGTTTTGCTCCTTTCGTTTGCTTTCTACGGTTAACATCATGTATCACGTTTCCGTGAAAGTCAACTATTTTTGCAAGTTGTCAACACAAAACTTTACGAAACCGTGATACATGTTAAAATTAGTGTTATAGTTAACATGTGAGGTAACAAATGACTGAAATATATAACGCAACAAATGAACGAAAAGAGCAAGCCAGAAGGCTTGTAAAGGATTTTTTGCAAGAAAATAATACTTCTATACTCAAACTTGCTAAACTTTTGAATGAAAAGTATGGACGCTCGGCTTCTGCACCTAATATTATGAATAAACTTTCAAGGTCGTCATTTAAGGTAACAGAGTTAATGGATATTGCAGAATTATTTGATTATGAACTAAAATTTGTTCAAAAAAACTCGATAGAGCAAAATAATAAAGTCGATTCTTAATTTGAGATAGACACTTCACTTAGGGGCAGTACATTATAGGATTTATGCACCGTTTTGTATGTAATGTTGCTTAATTTATCCATTTAACTACTGTATCACCTGTATAACCCTTTTGCCATACATACCAAGCATACGCAACTGCACCTGAATTATACGTTTCAAAATCACCATTCTTTGCACAATTAATCCTGCTACTTGATACATATACTGTTTTAGGGGGATATTGTGTAAATAATTCTTTCCTGCTTTGACTTTCAAGAAATAGGACTTTAAGAAACATACAAACGTATCTGCCTGTATCAACCTTATTTAATGCGTATTTCACAAATTCAACAGCTTTTATGTATGGTGGATTCGTTACTATATCACCATTTTTATAAGGTTCATTATTTAATAAAAAATCTTCAACAGTTCCATATCCTCTATCAATCAGGTCGGTGGCTTTACCTAATATTCCCAAACTATCAAATATTTTGGCTAAATGCCCTTCACCACAAGCACATTCCCAGATATTATTTAATTGTGGTTCAACTTCTAATAATAGCTTTACAGCTATCGGGTCAGTTGCGTAATAATCTTCTGGTTGTCTATCATACTTTGAATGATTACTCGCACCTAAATTTATAAATACCGATTCTTTCATGTTTTATGTCCTACTTTGCACATGAAAGAATTTATTTTTAGTTAAAATTTTGCCAATAAAAAGATAGACCCTTCGAGCAACACACCATATCGCAAGGATACTGCTAGGATTGTCCCAACGTTGCTCTAGCCGAACGCTAGTCTATCTTTTTACTTTATTTTAGCACCCTTGCATTAATTGTTGCAAGTTGATTCCATTAGCACGAGCATATTTTAAGAAATCGTGCTCAACAGCAGAAACTTTAATCGTGATATTTAAAGCATAGTCGCCTTTTGCTTTTCTACCTGCACCTTCACGTTTACCACCATGAAGAATTTTCATAGCTTCTGCTTGTGCGTTTTCTTCAATTTTTTTAGCACGTTCTTCACTAATTAAAGAACGGTCATTTAATATATCGTCAGTTGTAATTATTTTTTGCATGTCTGTTGTTCCTCCAAGTTTTGCAGGTAACGTTCTATATTACTTATGCATTGCTTTTTATAGGCTTCTGGGGCTTTCTGTGTTTTTTTCAAACATATAAACCCAACTATAATGATTCTTCTGCGGTTCGGGTCATACATAAAATATGCACGTACTCCGCTAGGTTTTATTTCGTATAAATCCTTGCCAAGATTATTAATATTCTTATACGCTGTTCCTGTATATTCAAAAATACGGATAGCTTCAAGGATTTTATCTTGATTGTCTATGTGCAATTCTTTTAACTGTTCTATCGCTTCTGGCGTATATTCAGTTTGAAATAGCTTTTCCATTTCTTACTCCATTATAACATGATTAGGTTACTTTTTTCAAGTGCGTTATAAATATCTTTTACAAAATCATTTTAACATATTTTTAAAGCATGCTAATAGGGGAATTAACCCCTACTAGCATCTGTATATCTTAGTTATTGTTTGGATTGTTAATATCCTCTACCATTTGATTATATGATTTGTTTAAAATATCATAATTCTCTGGTAATTGTACCCATTTATTGTCAACGACAACTTTATTAAGTACAAAATCAACCTTATATGCAGTTTTAAGCGGTTTGGGTTGTTTATCTGGTTTATCTGTTGATAAGAATTCTTTTATTGCTTCAAGTTGCTTATTAGGTTCTTTTTTTGCAATATTTTGTAAAATAATAAAGTTGTTTTCGATTGGAGTATTCTTTATTTGTTTTACACTTTCCTTAGACAGATGTTCTGCAATTTGTATATGATTTTGTACCCAACGCTGTGATTTTTCGGTTTTTTCTGCCATATCTTTAGTAAAACTTTTGCTTGTATATACGGAAGCGAAATTATTTCGCTTTATGTTTTCCGCTTTGCTTTCTGGATACATAGCTTCATAAATACCTTTACGTTTTAATAATTGCTGTGCAGTTTCTAATGTCGATAGGTCATTTCGAATAAGATTTTCATCTATTTCAATGAGTTCCTTATTTACATTTTTATCAACAATATTAACAGGGATTTCTTTTTTACCTAGTTCCTTGCAAGCTAAATACCTGTGATAACCTGCGATTAAATTATTATCAGTATCAATAGTAATCGGATTTATAAGTATTCCTAGACTTTCAATGCTGTTTTTGATAGGGGTAATATCCCCTGTTGCACGCATACGATTATTTTCATCAACTTTGATTAAGTCGATACTAATTGTTTGTTGCGTGTTGGTTGTAGCGTTATCAATAACGCTTGAATTTGACTTTCTTGTCATTTATTGTTACCTCTTTTAAGTGCCTAATAACTTGCTGATGGTTTAAGCACTATCCACTATCAGCTTAATTTTTTTAGCATATAATTTTGAAGTGAGTTTTTTAGTAATGCTCACAAAATGCTCACAAAGTAGTTTAAAATAATTAAAATTTTAACTTATTTAAAAACAAAAATTACTGTGTTTATTAACTAAACTAAAATAAAAAACTTAATTAAATTTATTAAATTTGCTCTATATTACCTTTCACGGTGTAGACAGCGATTCGAATTCGCTTGGGGGTACCATTTAATAAGCCACGTATAGCGTGGCTTTTTTAGTGCTTATTTTTTGAAATATACATTATTACTGCATTTCGGCTAGTATTGGACAAGAAAGCCCATTATATCTACCTTTTAGAGTTGTTTATTTTTTGAAAATTTCTAAAAATTATATCTAGCTGCAACAAAAGTGGTAATAAAAAAAGTCACTCAGAAAAATTCTAACATTTTTATAAAAACCTATAACCCTCTCGTAGCCTAATTTCGGACTGTTGTAAATAAAAGTCCGAAGTGGCAACGCAGTGGCAACATTAACAATCTTGCCACTACAAAATGTTAATAATAAAAAAGTCGTAAAGCCTGTATTGATACTATTTTAGACAACATCACCTAAAAAGCCAAAACTTCACCATCTGCA
>OBLI01001425.1_pt1 | contig 23409 bp, 19 predicted proteins | sample 1519701 | NCBI WGS metagenome assembly OBLI01 (sample SAMEA3663005, study PRJEB22513) | pig gut metagenome | biome: pig gut; feature: pig-associated habitat; material: faeces | place: France | collected 2012
TTTCTTCTGAAATCTTCAACCTCAACGGTGTAAGAGTAAACGGCTTGCAGAATGGTATCAATATCATCCGCCAGCGTTATGCCGACGGTAGTGTGAAGACCATCAAGGTAATGAAATAATATAATAACATTATTATAATAATAAAATGAGGTGCGGCGATTCGCCGTACCTCATTTTATTTGATGGTAAAACAATAACTTATTCTTCTTTATCCTCTTTTGTTATATACCTCTGATAATAAGCGATGAGAATAGTGGTGAGGGGCAATGCGATGATAAGTCCGATGAATCCGAGTAGTGAACCCCAAACAGACAAAGACAGAAGTAGTACGGCAGGATTGAGTCCCATGGCTTTGCCCATGATCTTGGGCGTGAGTACAAGGTCGGTGATGAGCTGCACAATTATAAACACCAGAACAGCTGAACCAAAAATTATCCAGAAATTCTCTCCTGTATCTGCAGATTTGAGCAATGATAAGAATACCATCGGGATGAAAGCCAAACCGTGCACGTATGGGATGAGACTCATCAATCCTATGAGGATACCTAAACCGATGGCCATGGGAAAGCCGATGATGGTGAAACCGATACAAAAGAGAATACCGATGCAGAGTGCAACCATACTTTGACCACGAACGTATGCATTGAGTTCATGTTCTACGTCGCTGATGAGAGAATGCCAAAATGGGCGACTCTTCTTGGGGAAGATCTTTATGAAACCCTGAGCCAGATATTCATAGTCGAGCAGTATAAAGAATAGATAGATAAGTGTGATAAACGATGCTACCACGCTCATGATGATATTGGCAGTTTCGTTGATAACGGCAAAGAGTTTGGGCATGGCGGCTTTGATGGCAGCAGATACTTCGCGGTTGCGGAAGAAGTCCGTTATCTCCTTGTCATTATTGCTCACCCATTCGCGTATGGCCACAGGAAAATTGTTGATATGTGTGGTTTCATGTAGATATTTGGTTACCAGTTCACCCAGTTTCTCAAACTGCCCTATCATGGGAGGGATGATAAGCCACAATATGCCACCCACCACAGCACCAATAAATAATAAGGTGGCAAGAATGCTGAGCAGGCGGCCCGGCACATGCAGACGATACTGAAAGAAGATGACGACAGGATAGAGCAGATATGCAAGGAAACATGCTATGAAGAATGGCAAGAGCACGCTGCTGAGATAGTTGATGGCATAGAGGATGGCAAAGATGAGCAGTCCCACGAGTAGCCAACGGATAAATCTGTCGAAAGTGATAGTCTTGTTTATCATATCAGAATATTTTTGTTAGTCTATCAGAATATTCTATTGATTGCTATATCAAAAATCCTATTTTGGGTCTTTCTCCATCGCTTTACGATAGCACTCCCGGCATAATGGTTCGTATTCGGCAGTCTCGCCGAGTAGCACCCTGCGGTCGTTGTCTACGGTGCGGTGGCTCAGGTATGCCAGATTGCCGCATTTCACGCAGATGGCATGCACCTTGGTAACCTCATCGGCGATGGCGCAAAGAGCTGGTATAGGACCAAAGGGCACACCTTTGTAATCCATATCGAGACCAGCCACGATGACTCGAACTCCATTATTGGCCAACTGGTTGCATACCTCCACCAGACCATTGTCAAAAAACTGTGCCTCGTCTATGCCCACCACGTCTATCTCCGATGATAGCAGAAGGATCTGTGCCGATGAGTCTATGGGGGTGGAGGGTATGGTGTGCATGTCATGGCTTACCACATCCTCTTCCGAATACCTGGTGTCGATAGCTGGCTTGAATATCTCAACACGCTGACGCGCAAATTCAGCTCTGCGCATGCGCCTTATCAGTTCCTCTGTCTTGCCTGAAAACATTGAACCGCACACCACTTCTATTCTGCCGGGACGGTGTGATTCCCCTGTTAAGTTGTCTGTCATTTCGCCACAAAATTACAAATACGCTTTAAAAAATGCAAAGAATTGCCCTATTTTTTTTGCAGATACCGATTAAATAACTACATTTGCGGTCGTTATGGGCATATTATATATCGTTCCAACCCCTGTTGGTAATATGGAGGACATGACTTTCCGGGCTATCAGGGTATTGAAAGAGGCCGATCTGATATTGGCTGAGGATACCCGCACATCGGGCATCCTGCTCAAGCATTACGACATTCAAAACAGGTTGATGTCGCATCATAAGTTCAACGAGCACGGCACTTCAAAGACCGTTGTTGACAGGTTGAGGGCAGGGGAGACCATAGCTCTCATCTCTGATGCTGGCACTCCAGGCATCAGCGATCCTGGTTTCTACCTCGTGAGGGAAGCCGTTAGGGCAGGAGTAGATGTGCAGTGTCTTCCAGGTGCCACTGCCTTCGTGCCCGCTTTGGTATCAAGTGGTATACCCTGCGATAGGTTTGCCTTTGAGGGATTCCTGCCGCCAAAGAAAGGAAGGCAGACCAAGTTGGAGTCGCTTAGGGATGAGCAACGCACCATGATATTCTATGAGTCGCCATACAGGTTGCTCAAAACACTACAGCAGTTTGCCGAATATTACGGTGGCGACCGGCAGGTAAGCGTATGCCGCGAGATATCAAAAGTACACGAAGAGAGCGTCAGAGGTACTCTTGATGAGGTGATAACTCATTTCACAGCCACTGAAGTGCGCGGAGAGATTGTTATCATCCTTGAAGGATGCAAGAAATAGCAGTACTTGAAGGATGCAAGAAGTAATGAAGTATTAACAACTTAACAATATGATTATGAAGAAACTTATGTTATTGGGATTGTGTGCTTTGGCCTTGGTTGGTTGCAAGCAGGAACAGGTAAAAACAGACAATTCCATGGTAAACATGCGAGACTCTCTCAATAAAATAATCGAACAGAAAAATAATGAGATAAATGATTTTCTGTCGGTAATAAACGAAGTGGAAGAGGGATTCCGTGAGATTAATGAGGCCCAAGGAAGGGTGAGTGTGGCCAAATCAGGCGAGGGTGCCAACAATAAACAACTCATACGAGAGAATGTTGAGTTTATCCAGCAGACCATGCGACAGAATAAGGCCCTCATAGCAAAACTCAGACAACAGTTGAGAGAGAGTTCCATCAATAGTGATGCACTGAAGAAAACCATCGACAACCTTGTGGCGCAACTCGAGGATAAAGATGTGCAGTTGCAGTATCTCCGTGCTGAACTCGACAGCAAGGATATACATATCACCGAACTTAATGAGGATATCGCCAATCTCAACAGCAATGTCAGCACGCTGACCGAAGAAGGCAAAAAGAAAACACAAACCATCAACAATCAGGATACTGCCCTCAATACTGCATGGTTTGTGTATGGTACCAAGAGTGAACTTAAAGCCCAGAATATTCTTGTGGATGGTAGAGTGCTGCAAGACAACTTCAACAAGGATTATTTCACAAAGATAGATATCCGTGTAGATAAGGAGGTAAAACTCTATTCCCGCTCTGCCAAGATGCTCACATCCCATCCTTCGTCGAGTTATACCCTACAGAAGGATGCAAACAAGCAGTATGTGTTGCGCATCACCAATCCTCAACTATTCTGGAGCACCAGCAAATATCTCGTAATATTGGTAAAGTGATAATTCCGAAAATATTCTACTTCGGATACTAACCTTGCATGTAGTTTGCATCTTTCAAAATGTAAATTACATGCATTTATTTTCATGCATTTTGGAATTAAATATATGATTTATGATAAGAAATGTGCAATAAATGTGCTTTTAACACAAAAAATGAGTATAAAACTTTGTTCGTGACATATTTTTCATTAATTTTGCAGCGTAAAATGAATATTAATATTTAAACAAAAGCAAAGAGAGTATTTATGGAGAGAAGATTAACCCTGCTTTTGGCGTGCCTTTTCCTGTCGATAGGAATGGCATTTGCCCAATCGAAAATTACAGGTACCGTTGTATCTCAGGAGGATGGTCTTCCAATCATTGGCGCCACTGTTATGGTTGAAGGAACCAAGACAGGCACAACCACTGATATGGATGGACATTTCTCTATTTCGGCCCCTGCAGGTAAAAAGCTTGTGATAAGCTACATTGGAATGGATTCTAAAGTAGTTGCTGCCAAATCAGGCATGAAAGTGGTGCTTTCTCCAAGCACCAACATCGTAGATGAAGTAGTTGTTACGGGTATCCAGAAGATGGACAAGCGATTGTTTACTGGTGCCACTACCAAGGTGGACGCATCCACAGCCAAACTCGATGGTGTTTCGGATATTTCCCGCTCGCTTGAGGGTCGTGCTGCCGGTGTGTCTGTACAGAACGTGTCCAGCACCTTTGGAACAGCACCCAAAATCCGTGTTCGTGGCGCAACATCTATTTATGGTTCGTCAAGCCCATTGTGGGTGGTTGATGGAGTCATCATGGAGGATGCTGTTAGCGTGAGTGCTGATGACCTCTCGTCGGGAGATGCCACCACCCTTATCGCCAATGCCATCGCCGGTCTTAACCCAGATGATATCGAGAGCTTTCAGGTGCTCAAGGATGGTTCCGCTACATCTATCTATGGTGCTCGCGCCATGGCAGGTGTAGTTGTCGTAACCACCAAGAAAGGACGTGCCGGTCATAGTTCTATCAACTATACAGGTGAGTTTACCTATCGTCTCAAGCCTAATTACAACCAGTATAACATCTGTAACTCTCAGGAGCAGATGGGTATATACAAAGAAATGGAAGCTAAGGGATGGCTTGAATTCTCTTCTTTGGCCAACAGTTCTTCTTCCGGTATCTATGGTAAGATGTATGGCCTCATGGACCAGTATGACAAGACCAATGGTCAGTTCGGTCTGCCTTTCACCGAGGCTGCCATGAACAAATACCTCCAGGAGGCTGAGTTCCGCAATACCGACTGGTTTGACTTGTTATATAATGATAATATCGTGCAGAACCACTCTGTAAGCGTAAGTTCAGGTACTGACAAGGCCAACCTCTATGCATCTCTTTCTGCAATGTATGATCCAGGATGGACTCAGAGAAGTTCTGTTGAACGTTATACATTGAATATCAATGCATCATACAACCTCTCAAAGAAGTTGTCTGTAACCCTGCGTGCCAATGCAAGTCATCGTAAGCAGGAAGCACCTGGTACACTCAATCAGAATACAGACCCTGTGAGTGGTAAGGTGAGTCGTGATTTCGATATTAACCCATTCAGTTATGCGCTCAACACATCGCGCTGTCTTGATCCAAATCAGACTTACACTCGCAACTATGCCAAGTTCAATATCTTCAATGAGTTGGAGAACAATTATATTGATGTGAACGTAGAGGATGTGAAGTTCTCAGGAGAGATTAGTTACAAGCCAATACTCGGATTGGAAATAAACCTCTTGGGCTCTTACCGTACAAATGCTTCTACACGTGAGCATAACATCATGAACAACTCCAACCAGGCAGAGGCATACCGCGCAGGTGTTGACAATCCTAATGTCATGTACAGCAATAGTTACCTCTATACAGACCCAGATCAGCCCAACTCGCTGCCTGTTTCTGTTATGCCTACTGGAGGTATCTATAAGTTGAACAAGAACACCGTGACTCAACTCGACTTCCGTGGCACCATCAACTACAATAAGGTTTGGAATGACACCCATATCTTCAATGTGCTCGGTGGTATGGAGGCCAATAAGGCCGACTATGATGCCGTGGAGACCAATATCTATGGTGTTGACTATGACAACAGCCGTCTGCAAACCATTACCCCTGCCTTCTATAAGCAGGCTAAGGAGGAAGGCACTTCGCTCAATAAGTTCGCCAAGAGTTGGAACCGCCGTCTTGCCTTCTTCGGCAATGTTAACTACTCATACAAGGGACGTTACTCTGCTAACTTCACTGCCCGTTATGATGGTAGCAACCAGTTGGGCAAGAGCAACAAATCACGTTGGTTGCCAACTTGGAATACATCTGTTTCATGGAATGCTCACGAGGAGCCTTTCTTCCAGAATTTTATGCAGAACACAAACGAGGCATGGTCGCATGCTACCCTCCGCTTGAGCTACTCTCTCGTGGGTGAGCAGACCACAGCTTCTAATGCCCTGCCTATCTTCTATCCTACAAATGTATGGCGTCCACAGGGTGACCAGCAGGAGACTGGTATCTATCTCTCGCAGCTTGCCAATGGCGACCTAACATACGAGAAGAAGCATGAGTTCAACCTCGGAGTCGACCTCGGATTCCTTAAGAACCGCATCAACCTCGTGACCGACTTCTACTGGCGCGACAACTATGACCTGATGGGTTACACCTATACTCAGGGTGCTGGTGGTGACATGCAGAAGTTCGCCAATGTGGCTTCCATGCGCTCACATGGTATAGAGGCAACATTAACCACAACCAATATCCAAAACAAAGATTTCCAGTGGACCACCGACTTGACCTACTCTTATTGTAAGACTACCATCACCGATCTGATGTCTACAAGCCGTGTTATCGACCTTGTGTCAAGCAGCGGTTTCGCTCTCGAGGGGTATCCTCACAGAGCCTTGTTCTCAATACCTTTCGTTGGACTCAACGACGAGGGTCTGCCAATGATCATAAACGAAAAGGGTGAGGTGACCACTACAGATATCAACTTCCAGGAGTTCCAAAACACCAGCTTCCTCAAGTACGAAGGTCCTACTGAGCCAACTACTACTGGTGGTCTCAACAACATGTTCCGCTATAAGAACTGGCGTTTAAATGTCTTCGTTACATACTCGTTTGGCAACAAGTTGCGTCTCGACCCTGTATTCGCTGCAGGTTATTCAGATATGTCGGCTATGCCTAAGGAGTTCAAAAACCGTTGGGTGATGCCAGGTGATGAGAAATATACAGATATTCCTACAATCGCTTCAGTACGACAGTACTATAACGATAACCAGTTGTCGTTTGCTTACAATGCCTACAATTATTCGTCGGCACGTGTGGCTGATGGTGGTTTCATCCGTTTGAAGAACGTGTCGCTGACATACGATATTCCAAAGACATTCCTTGCAAAGATTGGTCTCAACACAGCTTCTCTCAAGCTTGATGCTACCAACCTCTTGCTTCTCTATGCCGACGACAAACTCAATGGACAGGATCCTGAGTTCGTAAACTCTGGTGGTGTGGCTTCGCCTCTCTCCAAGCAGTTCACATTCACTGTGCGTCTCGGAATATAATAAATGCAGTATTTGCTTAATAATATAAATAGGTATAAGATGAAATCATATAAGATTAATATATTTGCACTTGGACTTGCAGCGGTATCATTTGCATCATGCAGCGACTTCCTTGATAAGACGCCCGATGACCGTACTGAGATTGACTCTGAGATCAAGGTCGTCGACCTGCTGAAGACAAGTTATCCGGATGCCAACTATCAGTGGCTTTGCGAGTTGTCGAGTGATAACATGATTGATAACAACACTCCACACGTACCATACGATTCTGATAAGAACCAGAAGGAGACTCACTATAACCTCTCGCCATACGGAAGGGAGGATGATGAGTTGTTTAAGTTTGAACCCACCATTACTTCTACTTACAACACTTCAGATAGTCCCAACTCATTCTGGTCGAGCACATATGCTTCGGTTGCTTCTGTCAACCATGCTCTCGAGGCGATAGATAAGATTGGTGGCACTGACAATGCCAAACTCTCTGCCAAGTTGCGTGCTGCCAAGGGTGAGGCTCTCCTCATCCGTGCTTACGACCATTTCCTGCTTGTCAATATCTTCTCTCCTATTTATAAGGATGCAGAAGCCAGTAAGTTGGATAAGGGTGTGCCTTACGTGACCGAAGTGGAGAGGAATGTGCATGTCAACTATTCTCGTGGCACTGTGTTTGATACATACGAGAAGATAGAGAAAGACCTGCTTGAGGGTCTGTCGCTCATAACCGACGATAACTATCAGATGCCGAAATACCATTTCAATGTTAATGCCGCCCATGCTTTTGCTGCTCGTTTCTATCTCTACAAGCGCGAGTATGAGAAAGTTATTGAGCATGCCAATGCAGTGCTTGGCACTGATCCTGCAGATGCAGCCAACATGCTCATGGACTATTCTATATTCACCGATTGTAGCTATAGTTCAGACTTTGCTAATGCATGGCAGAATCCAAGTTTGAACAACAACCTCATGCTTGTTACCACCTATTCTATCCTCATGCGTAGAGCTTTGGGCAACAGGTATTCAACCAATAGTCTTGCTGCTCGTGAGATCTTCTATCATGAAGGTCCCACTTGGCCACGCTGGAAGGCTAACCCAACAATTATTGTAGGTGGTATGTTTGCTAGAGATTCTGAGTATGGCTATGCTCCTGGTAAAGCTAGTGAGCAGTTCCAGTATACCAATAAGGTTTCCGGTATTGGTTTTGCTCATACCGTAGTGCGCGCCTTTACCTCTACCAACCTTATTCTTGAGCGTGCTGAGGCAAAGGTTATGCTTGGTAGATATGACGACGCTCTTGCAGATATCATTGCATACGATTCTAATAGACAGACATTCTCAGAAGCTGACCGCAACAGTTTTTTCTCTGGTGGCGGTATGAAAGAACCGAGTTGGGATGTTTACCTGCCGTATTATAACCCTGAGAACAAGGAACTTAAGCCTAACTGCTTTGCCAACTGGGATTTCACACAGGGAGTGTCTGCATCATTTGTAGTACCCAAGGAGGCTGTCATTTATATGAACATTATTAATGACATGCGCCGCAGCGAGAACTGGATGGAGGGCCTTAGATTCTTCGACCTTAAGCGTTGGGGTATGGGTGTCAAACATCAGGTTGGCGTAGACAGAGAGATTTATGAGCTTCAGCCAAACGATGAGAAGTTTGCTATAGAGGTGCCATGGGAGGCTCTTTCCGCAGGCCTTGAGAGTTCACACTCTACTGTATCTGCTGGTGCTCCTGTCACTCGAGCCACTTTCGATAAGGATGAACTGATGGTAAAATAATATTTATATAGGAGAATAACGATATGAAACTAAAGAATATATTCTTGTTTGCAAGCTCCGTAGTGTTGGGCATGGGCATGACTTCCTGCGCCGACGACGACCTTGGTGCCAGCATCTTCGATACCAATGATTATCCTTTGGATCGTAGTCTTTATACCTTCCCATTGGATACATTTGCCAAAAAGAATTTCTTGGAGCCCTTCAACCTCAAGTATATCTACAAGATGGAGGATATTGGTTCTGACTTACAGAAGAACCTTACACCTGCAGCCTACGACAAGGCTGTAGACTTGGCTGTGTTGTCTAAGTATCTCTGGTATGATGTATACTCAAAATTAGCAGGCGACAAAGAGGTGTTCCTCAAGTTGTATAGTCCACGTATCATCCATGTGATTGGTTCGGCTTCTTATAATACCAGTAGCGGTAGTGAGACCCTTGGTACTGCTGAAGGTGGTCTTAAGATTACTCTTTATAAGGTTAATTCACTTGATGTTAACAACATCGATTTCATGAATGAGTATTTCTTTGGCACTATGCATCATGAGTTCTCTCATATCCTCAACCAGACATACGAGCGTCCTACAGCTTTCAATACTATCTCTAATGGAAAGTATGATATGTCGAGTTGGACTGAGAAACGTGACTCTGTAGTGCTTGCCCAGGGCTTTGTCACTCCATACGCTTCCAGTCAGATCAGAGAAGACTGGGTGGAGGTGATAGCACAGTATATCACTCGTGACCCACTGCGTTGGGAGCGCATGCTTGATGCTGCCACCTACGATTGGGAAGATCTCGACAATATTGATGAGGAATGGTTTAATAAACTTATCACTCCTGGTTGCAATCGCGATACTATTGGTTATAGTTATCAGACTGAGGGTGGCACCTTCAAGGTATACCGCAAGCTGGTGGCACGTAATGCTGCTGGTTATGTAGAACTCGACAAGGATGGCAATATTCAGTATCTCAAGGAGTCTGGAATCAATGGCAAGGAGATTATCCTCAAGAAGTTGGATATGGCACGTGAGTGGCTCAAAACGAATTTCAATATTGATATCGACAAGGTTAGACAGGAGGTGCAGAGCCGTCAGTATGTTACCAATCCAGATGGAACATTCAAAATGGATGAGAATGGACAACTTATCAACAAACTTACCAGTCCTACTGCTTCCAATCCAAATGTCACACTCATCGACTCTCTGAGAAATCAGGTTTACTCATTCAAGGAATTACAGAACAAATAAAATATCCGAATAAACTATGAACAAGATATTATCATACACCGTTTTGATGGCAGCCACCTTATCTCTCGGTTCGTGTGTCAGCGAAGAGGACGACATCTTCGACAAGACAGCAGCGGAGCGACTCAACGAGGCAAGCGCCCTATATTCGTCTAGATTGGAGGCCAGCCCTTATGGATGGGCCATGCAGCTCTATCCTACATACGATAATGCCAAGTATTTCGGTACTGGCTATCTTCTGCTTATGGACTTCGATGCCAACCATTCTGTAAAGGTGGGCATGAACAACGCATTGTCTTTTGATAATTATCTCGAGGATGTGTCTACATGGGATGTCATCACCGACAATGGTCCTGTGCTCTCTTTCAGTAGTTATAACCAGTGCCTCCATGCTTTCTCAAATCCAGAGGACCTGCCATTTACATCTGAACGTGGAGAGGACGAGACGGGAACGGGTATCGGTGGCGATTATGAGTTCATCATCGTAGATGCTCCCGAGGATGCCAGTTATATGATGCTCAAGGGCAAGAAGAGAGGTACCTATAACCTGCTCACTCCATTGCAGGAGGGTGTAGTGTTTGAGGACTACCTTGCTGAGGTCAATGAATTCTCAACCTTAATGTTCGGCAATAATAATCTTGAGCCTGATGTTCTTCACATGGGCGATGCCAAATACCGTTTTGCTGATGCTGCAGATGGTGTGCCTGCCATCTATCCATACGATGGAGATGAGGTGACTCAGTCACTCTTTAATCCTTTTCTCATTACAAAGCGCGATGGCAAGTTCTATCTCCGTTTCCGCGATGAGCTCAACCTCAACGAGGAGACCGTGCAGGACTTCTGCTATGATGAGGCCCAGGATAGGTTTGTATCTGTTGACAATGACAAGTGTTATCTCGAAGGTCCTGCACCATTACCCTTCTTCGTCAAGTCTTTGAATGAAGACAATAAAAGATGGATTTGGACTCCAACCAGTGCTGTTTCTGAATCACATCAAGCATTGCTCGATGGCGTGAATTCAGTGTTTGCATCAAAGAAAGGATCTCTGAGAACAGTGTCTCTGCGTAACCTTGGTGGACAGATAACCCTGCGTATCACTTATAAGACTAAGAATGATACCAATCTTGACTATAAGTTCACACTCAGTCAGGAGGGAGAGACAGTGAAACTCACATATGTGGAGCCTGCTTCTAATTCTGCCACAAATTTGTATAACAACTATGCAGAGATAAAAGCCCTTGTGGATGGTATGTCAAGAACATATAATGTAGAGGGAGGAACAACGAATTTCGACCTGCATCAGATCAAACTCATCGGTGCTGATGATGCCAACTTCTGGTTTGTAGCAGACATCAATTGATACATTTATCACATTTATTATTAATAATAAAAACAATTAGTTATGAAAAAATCTTTACTTATCGCTGTTGCAGCTGTGCTGGCAACAAGTGCCTATGCTGAAGATAAGGCACAGGGTTTGGTTAAAAACACCCTGCCAATGAGAATGGTCAAAATGGAAGCTCGCGAAGTAAGCGAGAAGGCTCCAAAGGCCGTAACCCGTTCTTTCTCTGACGGAGTGTACTATGTACCACAGGGTATGTTGTATAGAGGTTGGGACCTTGATGGTTTCGGAGCTGGTTATTCTATGGTAGGTATTGCTCCTTTCACTGAAGTTACATTCAAGAATATGATGGGTAATGCAAGCAAGACCAAGTGGTTCGTAAATGGCAATGAAATAAAAGGCTCTGAAGGCTCTATCAATGCAAATGGTGACCTCGTTACAGACTATCCTGCTCGCGGTTGGTATTATGCTCCAACAATCTCTGATGGCATCATCACATACTCTTTCGGTGATAACAATATTTTTGGCAAGCGTCAGAATGCAGCTTATGCAACCCCAATAGCTTTCGTTGATACCGTTGCTGCATTCTCAGTTGTAGATGACCATGGCTCAGTGTTGGAAAATGGAACTTATTATTCTAATACCTCTGCTTGGGGTGCTCTTGATACTGATAACATGTATGGCTCAGGAAATGCTAAAGGGTGTCCTTGCTATGCCGTTATGCAGTATTTCCCCGCCCTTCACTCAAATATGAGTGTTGAGTGCATAGCCTTGGAAGGTTGCACTTTCACAAAACCTATCAAGAATGGTGCTAAGTTGAAACTTGAGATTCTTCCACTCTATTATGATAGCGCAAGAGATGCATACCGTCCAAACTACGATGAGCCAATGGAGACCATCTATGCTACAGAGACAGATACTCTTGGTTTCAGCGCTGAAGATGCTTCTAAAAGAAACTCAAAGACTATATATGGCGGTAAGGTTGTATTCTCTAAGAAGGTAGAGGATGATTTCGGTGCAACAACTACAGAAAACATCACTATTCCTGCCAACAAGCCATTCGCCATTTATGTATCTGGTTTCGAGGATCAGGTAAATATCGACTTTGGTGTTTATGGTCTTGAGGGTGCAGCAGAAGACGTATTTGATGAAGGTATCTTCCAGTGCTACGATGCAACTGAGGATGCATTCTACAACTATACTTACCAAACACCTATTGCAGTCAAGATGTATCTAAATGGTATCTTCGACAAGGTTGTTGTATTTGAGAATGAGGTTCTCAAAGATGAGCCAGCTAACATTCAGTACAATGTGCTTCGCGTGAGCGCTGACGGTACAACCGTTACTACAGAGGGCTCTGACACCAATAGTAATTTAGGATGGTGGCTTATCAGAACTGCTATGCCTTTCTTTGACGATCAGGAAGGTACAAACTATGAACTTGAACTTAATGTGGATAACTCTGATGAGTGGGTAACATTTAACGTAGATCCTTCCGAGTATGATGGTGATAACTGGCCTTTCTTCACCTTCATTAAGCCAGTGTGCAAGGCTCTGCCAGCTGGTGTGACCAAGCGTGCTGCCGCTGTGTATGTTAAGGGTAGAGGTACTGAGGGCAACAAGCCTCTCTATATCCTCCAGGGTGATGCTACCATCGCTGATGGTATTGCTGCTCTTGAGAATGCCAAGGCTAACAATGGTGCCGTTTACAACCTCCAGGGTCAGAAGGTATCTATGGATGCCAAGGGACTCCTCATCAAGAACGGTAAGAAGTTCTTCAACAAGTAATAAGAACATAATAGATATTTTAGCGAGGGTGTGTCAACAAGAACTGGCACACCCTCGTGTTATTATCAAACAAAGATGCAATATATTCAGTTATCTATCAGTATTATTATCATGAGATTGCTTATGGCAGTCATGGCCTTTATGTTATGCGTGAATGCCATGGCAGATGACTGGATGACGCTGTTGCGGACTCGTATGGATTCTGAAGATGAGAGCCTGACTGATTGGGAAACAATTGTTGACCATCTCACAGACCTTGAAAACAATCCCCTGAATATCAATATGGCAACGAGAGAAGACCTCGAGTCCTTGGGTTTCCTCACTGATGCACAAATAGAAGCCATCTGCCATTACCTATATAACTATCATCCTATGCGATCGGCTGCTGAGTTGAAGGCTATCACCGAACTCAATCCAGAGGATGTGGAACTGCTCAAAACATTCATCATTTTTGATGAAGTAGAAAAGAAACGAGACATAAGCATAAAACGCTTGTTTGGTGGAGGTAAGCACCAAGCTATGGTGTCAGGCAATATTCCACTGTATGACCGAGCAGGAGATGAAAACGGATATCTTGGCTATAAGTATAAGCATACGCTCAGATACGATTATTCAACACGCTATCTGAGGATGGGAATAACAGGAGCACAAGATGCAGGGGAACCATTTCTTGCACCGCCAAACCAACTCGGATATGATTATTACTCCTATTATTTCCTGCTCAAAAACGTGGGCCCAATCAGAACTCTTGCCTTGGGGAAATATAAGGTTTCATTAGGCATGGGACTCACCATAAACAATAATTTCGGTATGGGCAAGACCATGGTGATGCAAGCCCTTGGACGCGAGGGTATCAGAGCTTGTTCATCGCGCTCGGAAGCCGATTATTTGAACGGAGCGGCATTATCCATAGACATCACCGATAATCTCTATGCTACGGCCTTTGTTTCTCACCGCTATATTGACGCAACGCTAAATGACGATGGTACCATTGCCACCATATTGCAAAACGGATACCATCGCACACAAACAGAGATAGACAAAAAGGATAATGCACGAGAAACGACCATCGGCGCAGCACTGAAGGCATACATTGCTAAGAGATGGAAGATAGGGATAAATGCCGTGACCACCCACCTCAGCAGAACTCTCAACCCCAAAACCTCAACCCTCTACCGCCGCTATTATGCCCATGGCAACAATATAGCAAACTATAGCCTTGACTATGCCTACACCTCACCTAACATCAAGATATCAGGAGAGACAGCATCAGGAACATGCGGCAATATTGCCACTATAAATGCCGTGAGATGGCAACCCACGGCAGCCTTTGACCTTACAGCTATGCACCGATTCTATTCCTATCGCTACTACTCACTCCATGCCAAGAGCATGGCGGAAGGAGGAATGGTGCAAAATGAAAGTGGAGCCACATTAGCCTTCTCTTGGCGACCATCGTGGCATGTCACCATGTCGGGATATAGCGACTATGCTTATTTCCCTTGGGCCAAATACCAAGCAGCCCTTGCCTCACAATCATGGGATAACATGCTGCAGGTGACATATAGCGCACAACCCTGGAGATGGGGCCTGTCGTACCGGTTAAAACTGCGTGAGAAAGATGATAAAAACAGTGAGCATAAAGCCCTTGTCACCACCACATCGCACAAGGTGAAGGCCTATGTGGAGCGCTCGTTTGCAACCCGATGGTTGGCATCCATCCATGCCGCTTTCTCATCATCACAGTATATGGATAATTCAATGGGCTATATGCTCTCTGCCAATATCAAATATGACGCGCCCAAATGCCTTATGGCTGCAAACATAGGGTATTTCGATACCGACGATTATGATTCGCGCATCTATGCCTACGAACCGGCCATGAGGTATGCCTTCTCATTCCCAACCTACTATGGTCAAGGCATAAGATACTCATTCATGGCACGCTACCATCTAACAAAAAGCATGATGCTGGCAGCCAAGATGGGAGTGACAGACTATTTTGACAGAACAACAATAGGAAGCGGTTTGCAACAGATAAAAGCCTCATCAAAAGCAGATATAGAACTACAACTGCTCATAAACCTTAAAACAAGTTAATAGTGATGCTCTTTTGGGTAAAAAATTTCGTGGCATAACGAAAAATGAGTACCTTTGCACCCGCATTAAGCAAAATAACACATTAATCATTAACAACAACATCTATGTATTTAGATCCAGCAAAAAAACAAGAGATCTTTGGACAGTACGGAAAGTCTAACACTGATACTGGTTCTGCTGAGAGCCAGATAGCATTGTTCTCATACCGTATTTCCCATTTGACGGAACATCTTAAGGAGAACCGTAAAGATTATACTACAGCAAGAGCCTTGACTCAGTTGGTAGGTAAGCGCCGTGCGCTGCTCAACTACCTCTACGATCGCGACATCAACCGCTATCGTGCTATCATCAAGGCATTGGGTCTGCGTAAGTAATCGCCGACGCCACAAATGCTTAGGAAACGAACAGGGGGTGTGTCAAACCGAGTTTGGCACACCCTCATTACGTTAACAGCCATGTGAACAGTTACGTAAACAGCCATGCAAACAGCCATGCTACCAAATAAACAGATAAAAGCAATCATATTATGACCGACAAGATAATAGATATCATAGCCAAGGAGATGGGACTGGCGCAGAAGAGTGTCATGGGCACCATCGCATTGCTCGATGAGGGATGCACTATACCTTTCATCTCACGATACAGAAAAGAAAAGACCAGCGGGCTTGATGAGGTGCAGATAACTGGCATCGCGCAGCGTTATGAGAAAATAAACGAACTCATACACCGCAAGGAAACAATCGTGAAGACCATTACAGAACAGGAAAAGATGACACCGCAGTTGCAGCAACGCATTGATGACTGCTGGGATGCCACCACCCTTGAAGATATCTATCTGCCATTCAAACCCAAGCGGCGCACCAGGGCGCAGATAGCACGTGAGCAGGGGCTCGAACCATTGGCACAACTCATACTGCTACAGCGCGAGCGCAACCCCGAGCATCAGGCAGCAAGGTTTGTGAAAGGCGATGTGAAAGATGCCGTTGCCGCCATCAAGGGCGCACAGGATATCATTGCAGAGATGGTGAGCGAGGATGAAAATGTGCGCAACCGCATGCGTCAGCTCTACAAGCGCGAGGCCATGATATGCTCTAAGGTGGTGAAAGCAAAGGCAGATAGTGATGAGGCTGCCAAGTATTCAGATTATTTCGATGCCGAAGAACCCCTGCGCAGATGCTCAGGCAATAGGTTGCTCGCCATGCGCCGTGGTGAGGCTGAAGGCATACTTAGAATCTCTATCACCATAGATGGCGAAGAGGCGATAGAGCGCATCAAACCACTCTATGTGCGTTCGCGCGGACGATGTCAGGAGATAATAGAAGAGGCTGTTGACGATGCCTACAAGCGTCTCTTGGCACCATCCATAGAAAACGAGTTTGCTGCTGCTTCCAAGCAGAAGGCAGATGAAGAGGCTATAGGTGTATTTGCCGAAAACCTGCGCCAACTGCTGTTGGCTGCTCCTCTTGGACAGAAGCGCGTGATGGGTGTAGATCCTGGTATTCGCACAGGTTGCAAGGTTGTATGTCTTGATGCACAGGGCAATCTCCTGTATCATGATGTGGTGTTTGCAGTGGGTTCGCAAGGTAATGGCGAGGTAGCCCAGAGGAAGTTCGGCAGCATTGCCAAGCGTTTTGCTGTAGAGGCTGTGGCCGTGGGCAACGGCACGGCATCCCGTGAGACCACTGATATAGTGAAGCGGGCCATGGCTGAGTTGGGTGGTATCAATGTCTTTGTGGTGAGCGAAGATGGAGCCTCGGTATATAGTGCCTCAAAGGTGGCTCGGGATGAGTTCCCCGATGAGGATGTGACTGTGCGTGGCGCTGTGAGCATAGGCAGACGCCTCATGGATCCATTGGCCGAATTGGTGAAGATAGACCCCAAGAGCATAGGAGTGGGGCAGTATCAGCATGATGTAGACCAGTCGTTGCTCAAGCAGAGTCTCGACCGCACCGTGGAGAGTTGTGTCAACACCGTTGGTGTAAATCTCAATACCGCCAGCATACACCTGTTGACATACGTGAGCGGACTCGGCCCCACGTTGGCAAAGAACATAGTGGAATACAGAAAAGAGCATGGGCCATTCGCTTCAAGGGCACAACTCAAGAAAGTACCACGCCTCGGACCCGCCGCTTTCACTCAGTGCGCTGGTTTCCTGCGCATCCCCGATGCCAAGAATCCCTTGGATGCCAGTGCTGTGCATCCCGAGCGTTATGCCGTGGTGGAAGCCATGGCCAAGGACTGCCATTGCACTGTTGGTGACCTTATGCAGTCAGCAGATAAGCGTAAGTCCATAGACCTGAAACGCTATGTGACTGCCGATATGGGCATGCCCACGCTCACTGATATTATGGCCGAACTGGAGAAGCCCGGCCGTGACCCGCGTGCAGCCATAGAAACATTTGAATTTGATCCTAATGTGCATACTCCCGACGATTTGATAGAAGGAATGGTATTGCCGGGAATAGTTACCAATATAACTAAGTTTGGTGCTTTTGTGGATGTGGGTGTGCATCAGGATGGTCTTGTGCATGTGTCGCAACTTGCCAACCGTTATGTGTCAGACCCGTTGGAGGTGGTGCATCTCCATCAGCATGTAAGGGTGAAAGTGATTGAGGTGGACAGGAAACGCAACAGGATTTCATTGTCCATAAAACAGGCATAGCATCACTGACCAAGGATCTCTTTCAGTGGTATCATCACAAAGTCGCGCTGGTGCATGAGAGGATGAGGTAATTGTAGTTGTGGCAGGTTGACCTCCATGTTATCATACATCAGTATGTCTATGTCTATGATGCGGTCATGATAATTCCCGTTGTGAGATTTCTCGGTGCGTCCCATCAACCTTTCTATCTCCTGCGTGGCAGCGAGCACATCGAGAGGCGAGAGCGTGGTGAGGCATCCCACAGCGGCATTCACAAATTCATTGTCAGACTCAAATCCCCATGGTGCCGTGGAAATAATAGATGACTGCAGGTCTACATGTCCGATGTTGAGTTCTATTCGTCTGATGGCCTCGCGTATGTTTCCCTGCTTGTCGTGCTGTGCGGAATTGAGGTTAGAACCGAGGCTCAGGAAAACCCTGTGGAGCCCCGGTTTATTGTCTGTGTCAGCCATCAGTCGTCGAGAATGAGTAGTGCGTCGCCGTAGCATCCAAACTTGTAGCCATTCTTCACGGCAGTCTTGTAAGCCTCATAAACGAGGTCATAACCACCGAAAGAGCATGCTACCATCATCATCGTAGACTCGGGATGATAGAAGTTGGCGAGCAGTGAGTTAGTCATTCCAAACTCATACGGAGGGAAGATAAACTTGTTTGTCCATCCGTTATACTCCTTGAGCAGTCCATCGGTACCTACGGCAGTCTCTGTGGCTTTGGCTGTGCTTATGCCCACGGCGCACACCCTTCTGCCGGCCTGTTTGGCATCATTTACGATCTTGCAAGCCTCTGCGCTCACAATCATCTGCTCAGAGTTCATCTTATGCTTGGTGAGGTCTTCCACCTCTATAGGATCGAAGTTGCCCAATCCGCAGTGCAGTGTGATGAATGCGAATTCAAATCCGTGGATCTCCATGAGTTTCATCAGTTCGCGACTGAAATGAAGACCTGTGGAAGGAGCTGTCACTGCACCTTCTTTGCATGCATATATAGTTTGGAAGTTGTCCATATCATCGGCGTCGGCCTCTCTTCGGTCAATGATATAGCGTGGCAGTGGCGCCTCGCCCAGAGCGAAGAGTTCGCGTTTGAACTCGTCGTGTGGGCAGTCATAGAGAAATCTCAGTGTGCGTCCGCGGCTGGTAGTATTGTCTATTACTTCTGCCACCATAGGACCATCGTCGTCAAAGAATAGTTTGTTGCCTATGCGGATCTTTCTTGCAGGCTCCACCAGCACATCCCACAGACGCAGTTCTTCATTCAGTTCCCTCAGCAGAAAGACCTCTATTTTGGCGTCGGTCTTTTCCTTTGTGCCATAGAGGCGTGCTGGGAAGACCTTGGTGTCATTGAATATAAACACATCGCCTTCGTCGAAATAGTTGCATATATCCCTAAAGGTTAGATACTGTGTAATATTGCCATCTGCATCCCTCATCTCATTGCCATCGCTATCTTTCTTGGCCATTTCGATGGTGTTGCTCTTGCGGTGAACGACCATCAGCCGACATTCATCGCGTCTGTATATACGCTCTTCGTTGCCATTCTCGTCTGTAAAGGCACGATATGGCGGATAGAGTGCCACTTGTGATTCTGGTAGTTTGAATTTAAACTGTGATAATTTCATAGTCGTTATGCTGCTGTATTATTGTCTTGATATATGTTATAGTCAATAAAAAAGTTATTGCTGCGGAATATCATCCTCTATGGTCTGGCTGTCGAGCCATTGTGGGAAGTCGTCTATGGATATGCAATCTTCTATTCTCACCTTGCCGAGCCTTGTGCGGCACAGTGCTGTGAGATAGGCTCCGCTGCCGAGGGCATAGCCGATATCGCGTGCCAGGGCGCGGATATAAGTGCCCTTGCCGCATTCCACCCGTATTGACATGCGCATGGTCGTGGGGTCGAAATCTGTCAGTTCCACACGATCCACGTGCAGGGGCTTGGCTTTCAGTTCCACTTCATGGCCTTTGCGCTTCAGTTTGTAAGCCCTGTGTCCGTCCACCTTGCATGCCGAATAAGCTGGTGGCACCTGCATGATGTCTCCCTCAAATTGCGGCAGCGTGTCGAGTATCAGTTGCTTGGTGATATGAGCGGTGGGGTAGGTGAAGTCAACAGTATGCTCGCGGTCGAAACTGGGAGTGGTGGCACCGAGTTGCAGTGTGGCCGTATACTCCTTGTCGTGATATTGAAGTTTCTCGATCTCTTTGGTTTTGCGCCCCGTGCAAAGTATGAGCACACCAGTGGCAAGCGGGTCGAGGGTGCCGGCATGACCAGTCTTGACACGCTTTATGCCGAGTTTCTGCGATATCAGGTAGCGCACATGAGCCAGTGCGCCGAAACTCGACATCCTATATGGCTTGTTTATATATATGTATTCCCCTTGTGTAAAATTCATGGTAAGCAAGAGCAGGCTATGGTGATGGCACCCACGATGGCGCAATAGATGCCGAAATAGATGAGTTTACCCTTCTTCACCACGTTTATCATCCACTGGCAGGCCAAGCATCCGGAGATGAAGGCAGCCAAGAACCCTATTATGAGGGGCATGGTGTCTATGCCGCCGAAAAGCTCTTCGCCTTTTACTGCCTTGAGAATGTCGAGGAGTGCCTCGCCAAGAATAGGGGGTATGACCATGAGGAAAGAGAACTGTGCGAGTTTCTCTTTCTTGTTGCCCAGCAGCAGACCTGTGGCTATGGTGCTGCCCGAGCGAGACAGGCCAGGCATCACGGCGCAAGCTTGAGCTATGCCGATGATGAAGGCATCTCTCAGACTGATTTTCTCTTTCTGCCTTGGCTTGGCGTAATAAGAGAATGTGAGTAGCATGGCTGTGAGCAGTAGCATGCACCCCACGATAAGCAGTCCCGAACCAAAGATATTCTCAACGGCATCCTTGAAGAACACCCCCACGATGCCCACGGGAATCATGGATATGATAATATTGATGACGTAGCGGGTCTCGTCGTTGAGTTGCATCTTGAAAAGTCCGCGAAATATCCAGTCAATCTCTTTCCAGAGAATTACGAGTGTGCTCAATACCGTGGCCACGTGTACAGCCACGGTGAATGCGAGGTTCTCCTCCCCTTCGATGCCAAAGAGATAAGAGCCTATGGCCAGATGTCCGCTGCTGCTCACGGGCAGATATTCTGTCAGACCCTGCACGAGTCCGAGTATCAGTGCTTGTAACCAATCCATGTGTTATGTCTGTTTTATTGTTTGTCAGAATCCTTTGGTTTATGAATGATGGCATAAATCATCGACACGAAGCCCACGAAGCAGATGGCAGGAGCCACCTTGATGCGCATGGGGCTGAAGATGTCGGGGTTATAGTTGGTGTCTGTAGATCCTGCTCCACTCATGAGCACGAATCCGAGTATTACTATGGCCATGCTTATGGCGAGCAGTATGAAATTCATTTTGCCGAAAGCAAGATTTTTCTTGTCCATATTCGATGTGTTTAATAAATATGTTTGTTATGTTAATAATCCTGTTGTTTGTTTGGCGGCTATATTTTGTAGAGGTCGCCTGCTGACATGTTGAGGAATCTGTTGACGCAGAAGTATGAGCACACCATGGTGATGACTACGCCGAACAGCACTACTGCGGTGGCGGTGATGGCCAGTTCCACCCATGAGATGACGAGAATGAGGTTTGGCTCATACTGATACAGTGCGTATGCTCCGCCACCGAGGATGAGGCATGCGAGGAATGCGGCTATCAGTCCCACTATGAGTGCATCTCTCATAAACGGTCTACGTATGAATCCCCATGAGGCCCCCACGAGTTTCATTGTATGTATGGCGAAGCGCCTTGAATAGATGCCCAGTCGCACGGTGTTGTTGATAAGTGAAAAGGACACGCATGTGAGCAGCACAGCGAGCACCAGCATCACCAAGTTTACCTTGTTGAGATTATCGTTTACCATGTCGGTGAGGTCCTCCTGGTATGCGATATCCGTAACCAAAGGCATCTTGGCAATCTCCTTTGTTATCCACACAAGAGAGTCGCGGCACGCATATTCCGATTTCATCTGTATCTCTATAGTGGCGCTGAAGGGATTGAACCCGAGGAACTCCGATGGGTCAGACCCCATGGCCGCCACCTGTTCGCGCTGAGCCTGCTCCTTGCTTATGTAGTCAATATTATGAGCATAAGGCCTGTGGTAGAGGTTGCGGCACATCATGTGTGCATCATTCACCGATGCGTCGTCGCTGAGCATTACAGTGACGGTGAGGTTCTCCTTGACATACGTCGAGAGATTGCGGGCGGTGAGTATTGAGAATACCACCATACCCAGCAGCACGAGCACCAGCATCGTGCTTATACATAACGTAACGACCTGCAGTCCACGTGGGCTGCGGGCTTTTTTATTCTTTCTTCCCATTAGAATTTGGATGAAATACACCTAATTTCCTGCAAAGTAACAAAAAAAACTATTAATAGACAAGATATTTAACATGTATTAACCGCCATGATGTTTCTTTTTTCAATAACTTTGCAGCAATTTCTAATATTGAAGCATTATGAGTACCGTTATTTACCCATCGCCAGTGTTTGGACCTGTTCATAGCAGGCGTCTTGGAGTGTCGCTTGGTGTCAACCTTCTGCCTGCCGACGGAAAGAGTTGCAGTTTTGATTGCATTTATTGTGAGTGCGGATATAATAGTGACCATCGCCCCAAGGAGAAGTTGCCCACGAGGGAGCATGTGGCCGCCACCTTGGAGCGCAAATTGCAGGACATGAAGGGCGAGGGCGTATTGCCCGATGTAATCACCTTTGCGGGCAATGGCGAGCCTACCTCCCATCCTCATTTCGCAGAAATCATCGATGATACTATATCCCTGCGTAACCATTATGCTCCCAATGCCAAGGTGTCGGTATTGAGCAATTCCACCTTTCTGCATCGCCCCCAGGTAGTGGAAGCACTGAAGCGTGTGGATAATAACATACTTAAACTCGACACTGTGTGTCCAGAGTACATTAATATGGTAGATCGCCCTGTAGGTCATTATGATGTGAATGCCGTTATAGACAGCATGAAGGCCTTTGGGGGTCATCTTATCATACAGACCATGTTTCTGCGCGGCACCATAGATGGTAATGACGTATGCAACACGGGTGATGAGTATGTGCTCCCATGGCTCTCGGCATTGCAGGAAATACGTCCGCAGAGCGTGATGATATATACCATTGACCGCGAGACTCCAGACCAATTTCTCGAAAAGGCAAGCAAGGAAGAACTCGATGCCATCTGCGAGCGTGTAAAAGCCCTCGGTATTTCATGCACAGCATCATATTGACATATTAGAACGCTTTATCTTGTCCCACTGCTTGATGCCACGGTCTTGCAGGG
>OBLI01001427.1_pt1 | contig 23400 bp, 20 predicted proteins | sample 1519701 | NCBI WGS metagenome assembly OBLI01 (sample SAMEA3663005, study PRJEB22513) | pig gut metagenome | biome: pig gut; feature: pig-associated habitat; material: faeces | place: France | collected 2012
TTGTCATTATCCGGCTTGACCAGATAATCTGCACCGTAAAACAACAGTCCTTATAATTATGATTTAAAATATTCTTTTTGTCAGCATTTGAGGGCATTTTTTTGATTTTTTTATTGCGCAATCTGTTGCTCACTTTTTGTTTTGTGAGGTTTTGTTATAAAAATTTTCCTAGATTTTTTGAAATTTCCGTGATATTATTTTTATAAATCAACACGTGTAAATATCAAGGATTGGAGAAAAACATGATTTCATATTCTTTTGATAATAAAAGCCTTTTTAAGGGTGAAAAAAGATGGTTTCCGATTATGGGCGAAATCCATTATTCACGATACCCGGACAGCGGCTGGAAAGAGGCTCTTTTAAAAATGAAAGAGGGCGGAGTGGATATTGTGAGTTCCTACGTAATTTGGATTCATCACGAGGAAATTGAAAATCAGTTTGAGTGGACAGGCTGGCGCGATCTTCGCAAATTTGTTCAGACTATAAAGGAATGCGGGCTTTCAATGATTTTGCGCATCGGGCCTTGGAGCCATGCGGAAGTTCGCCACGGAGGATTCCCGGACTGGCTTCTTGCAAAATGTCCTGATGCACGCAATACGAATGATGAAAAATATTTTTCGGAAGTTGAGAAATTCTACAAGGCGATTTACGAGCAGGTAAAAGGCTTGCTTTTAAAAGACGGTGGTCCGATTATCGGAGTTCAGATTGAAAATGAATTCGGCCATTGCGGCGGACTTATAGGCGATTCAGGTGAAGCGCACATGAAGCGTCTTGAAAAAATGGCGCGTGAAACTGGCTTTGATGTTCCTTTGTATACTGCGACTGGCTGGGGTGGAGCTGTTACAGCCGGACTTTTGCCTGTTATGGGCGGCTACTGCGAAGCTCCTTGGGATCCGCGCATTACAGAAATTGAGCCTAGCGGAAACTACGTGTTCACTTACGAGCGCAACGACCATGCGATTGGCTGCGACTTTGGACTTGGCGAAGGAATCACTTTTGATATGACAAAATATCCATATCTTACTGCGGAGCTTGGCGGCGGACTTCAAGTTACTTTAAAACGCCGTCCGATTGCACAGCCAAAAGACATTGGCGCTATGAGCCTTGCAAAAATGGGAAGCGGTTGCAACCTGCTTGGTTACTATATGTATCATGGCGGACAGAACCCGGAAGGAAAGCTTACAACTCTTGAAGAAAATATTGCGACTGGCTCTTTGAACGACATGAGCATAAAGAACTACGATTTCCGAGCGCCTTTGGGAGAGTACGGACTTCAAAACGGAACTTACGGCGAGATAAAATTGTATTCACTTTTTGCGCATGACTTTGGAGAATTTCTTGCCTCCACGGAAACTGACTTGCCTGACTCAAATCCTATTACACCGGAAAATCTTTCTGACTTGCGCACAAGCTGGCGTTACAAAGAATGTGAGAAATGTGGAAAAAAACGCGGCTTTGTCTTTGTAAACAATTATCAGCGCAGAAGAAAAATGGCTGGGCATAAAAATGTTGTGCTTGCTTCCACAGAAAAAAGCGGAGCGGACATTCAGTTCCCGGCGATTGATGTTGCAGACAAAGACTTTTTCTTTTTGCCGTTCAACATGAAAGTTGCGGATGGACTTTTAAAGACTTCGCTTGCAACTCCGCTTTGTGTTTTAAATAACCAGCGCAAAGTTTACGTTTTTTATTCAGCTGCAAAACCTGTCGGCTCTTTGGCTGAAAAAGATTCCAGTGTTTGTTCCGCAAAGGACGCTTCCGTTTCTCTTTATCAGTTTGAAGGCGAGGTTCCTGACTGTGATATTGTAACGCTTTCAAGAGAAGATGCATTGAACGCTCATAAAGTTTCTGCAAACGGAAAAGAATATCTTGTTGTGACGGATTCAGTTTTGTTCCAGAATAACCAAGATGGAAAAACAGAACTTGAATTTGAAGACTGCAAGAAAATTTCATTCAAGGCATTCCCGGAACTTGAAAAAGTTCCAGAAGGATTTTCTGCAAAAAAATGCGGCGGCGGATTCACGGTTTATACTTTCGACCAGGACGCTGCGGAATCTCCAAAAGTTTCGTGCCAGAAAATTTCAGAAGATGAAAAAACTGCGGTCTATAAAATTTCCGTGGAAAGCTGGCAGAACGGACTTGATGATTTATTTATTGACATTGGATATGCCGGAAACTGCGCGCGCCTTTATGAAAACGGAAAGCTCATTGACGACGGAATTTTTGTTGGTGAAAATTATCCGTGGAGCATCGGTCTTAAACGCTACGGAAAAAATGCGCATGACTTTACTTTGGAAATTGATGCGCTCAAAAAAGACGCTCCGATTTTTATAGAAGAATGGCCGGACTTTGCTGGTCAGGGTTCGCTCAAAAAAGTCAACGGAATAAAGACTAGAGCTTTTGTGAAAATTTCTGCCCAGCTTTAAAGATTAGGCAGTTTTAAAATCCGTCTTATTTTTTAAGGCATTTAAATTAGTCCTCCTCATCATCCCTGGATTTGCTTTTTGGTCATTGTGGCAAGTCCGGGGATGATTTTTTTGCATAGGGAGGAAAATATTTTAATAAAAAATTTGATTTATGAAATTGTTGTGCTAAAATAATTGGCAGATGTTTCATTACGGAGAAGAATTTTGAAGCTCAGCTTTTTACAGTTTGAATTCAACCTTGAATTTTTAAAGCCGGCCATTGTCAGCGCAAATCCTTTGTTTGTTCTTCGCGGAATGCTGGGAAAGAACCTGCGTTCAATGTGCTGCATTTCCAGGCAGTCGGTCTGCGGCGAGTGCCTTTACAGCAAAACCTGCGTCTATTCGTATATTTTTGAGACGATTCTTCCGTCTGATAATTCTGTTCTGCCCGGACGGGACAAGGGCTGCCATCCGTATTCGCTTTCTTTAAAAAACAGGGAACACAAAAATCCTTTGACTGAATATTCATTTATCCTTACTCTTTTTGGAAAATCTGTTGAATATCTTCCATATATATACGCGGCTTTTGTCCGTGCCGGAAACGACGGAATCTTTAAAAGCCGGGCACAGTTCAGGATTAAAAGCGTTGTTTCGGGCGGAAAAAATATTCTTATTGATGAAAATCATATTGATATGGAAATTCCTCCGCAGATATGGGATTCCAACGAGGGGTTGAAATCAAGGCCGCACGAGATTCTTGTTGAGCTGAATTCTCCTCTGCGGTTCAAGTTTGACGGAAGATACGGAACAGATTTTTCCGCGCAGGATTTTATGGGCTGCCTTTACCGCCGCGCAAAGACTTTGTGCTCGCTTTACGGTGAATTTTTGGAAGATGATTGTCAGAAATATATTCCGTCGGAATCGATTGAAATTACAGACAGAAAAATCAGGTGGATTGACTTTAATCATTATTCCGCGCGCCAGAAAAATGCAATGGAACTTGGCGGAAGCGTGGGAAACTTTAAGATAACAGGAAACTTTTCAGACTTTGAGCTTTCTTTGCTGGAACTGAACAAAATTGCCGGAGCAGGAAAAAACACAAACTTCGGGCTTGGGCAGATAGATTATTGGAGCAAGTAGGAGAAAAAAAGATGGTAGATGTAAGCAGATATACAGATACGACAGAATTGGTCTTTGACGTTGAATTTATTACGCCGGCATTCTTGGGCGGAGCGGACGGAAATGCGGAAATTCGTACTGCACCGTTTAAGAATGGTATTAGATATTGGTGGAGAGTTCTTTATGGGGCGAAATATTTTTCTGCCGGTAAATTAAAGGAAACAGAAGACAGTATCTTTGGATCTACAGAGAAAAAATCTAATGTCTTGATTTCTATAGGAACTCAGGCGAAAAACAGTTTTTTTGAATTGTCCGGATTTCCAAATGGTAAAAGAATAGATGTTTCTCATCAGGGAAAAGTAATGAAAGTAAATATTTTGGACTATATGGCATATGGAAAGTATGATTATGTTAAGGGAAAAGGGAACGTTTACACTGTGAGTCATATAAAACCTAAAACAAAAATCAGGCTGAATATAAATATAAAAAACACAGGTTATACAGAAGAAATAATAGATGCAATAAAAATGTTTCTTGCTTGGGGCGGAGTTGGTTCAAAATCAAGAAATGGTTTTGGCTCTATGGATTATACAGATTTATCAGAACCAAAGGCTGAATTTTCAAAAATGGTAAAACTATCTAATAAATTGAAGCAATTTCCTGTGTTTTCAACGGCAACAAAGCTTTTTGTAACATCAAGCTTTGATAATTGGGAAGAACCTCTTTCTACAGTTGGAATAATTTATAAAGAGGCAAGAAATTCTCTTGAAAAACCTCATATTTTTGATAGAAGGGGTTATGTCGCAAGACCGATTGAAGCAAAATTTGAAAAAATACCATCAAATATAAAAACCGGAAGAATTCCAAAACCTTTTTATTTAGGCATAAAGCAATTGAAGCAAGATCAATACATAGGCTATATAATCTGTTTGCCAGTAGAATTTTATGAAGTTGAAAACCAGAGTAAATATATAGAAGTTTACAACAAAATGACAGATTATTTTTCTAAACACCTTAAAGATACTACAGGCAGTATTATGAAATTGTTAGGAGCTGCAAAATGAGCAACAAAAAATCAGATTATTGGTGTAATAAAGTTTCTCTTTGGCTTCATGACCCTGTATGCAAGGTTTTTGATATTCCCCATCATGAAGAGATTGCCTCTAAAATTGCGGATCTTCTTTATCAGACAGTTCCGGATAAGGACAATTATCAGGCTGCGGACTGCATTGCTTCAAGTTTAACAAGAAGTCTGCTGCCAAGTGCTAAAGACGGAGGCTGCATTGATTTTTCAGATAATACGCAGATTGTTCATCCGCTTGTAAAAAAAGTTCTTCCTGTAGATTTGCCGGAAGTTGATGTGAAAAAGTTATGTGCGGAAATTGAAAACCTGCTTACAGAAGATTTGGGGCTGAATAAAACTTATGAGGAAATGCAAGGTCTTTCAGAAAAAGAAAAGCCGTTAAATGCTTGTTTCAACTATAAAGACAGTCCTGAAGATTGGGCAAAATCACTTTTCAATTATCTGTTTTTTGTTTTTCAGAAAAGGCTCCGTAATGAAAATGTCTCAAATCTTGGAGCAATCTGGGATATTTTGCCGGCAGATACAAGAATGCCGGATCATCCTTTGTGGCATCATTTAGGGCTTGTTTCTGCAATCGGTTCCTCTTTGTCGGAAGATTCAAATAGTCAGATTGATATGGCTGTTTTCTCGATAACTCCGGTTCAGGATTTTATTGCAAAGGCAAGAAAACTCCGTGACTATTGGACCGGCTCTGTTCTTTTATCGTACCTTGCTTTTACAGGAATTGCGTGTGTTATGGATGAGCTTGGGCCTGACCACGTTGTTTATCCTTCTTTGCACAATCAGCCTTTGGTGAATGACTGGCTTGTCAAAAACTGTAAAATCAGTGAAAAGTTTTTAAGTGAAACCGGCGATTTAAAGACGCTTTTAGACAAAACAAAGGGTATCGCCGCTTTTCCTAATAAGTTTATTTTCCTGTGTCCGCATGACAAGGTGAAAGAACTGAATGAAGAAATTACTAAAACTGTAAAATCAAAATGGATTGAAATTTCATCAGGTGTAAAAGAGTATATTCAAAAACAAACTGGTGCAGTGGAAAACTTTTCGGAACTTTGGGATATTCAGATAGAAGATTTCTGGAATTTCTCCTGGGCTTCGGCAAAACTTGCTGAATTATCTGATAAGGAAAAAATCGAAAAGCTTGTTTCCGGCGATGTTGTGGAAAAAGAATTTGAAGTTCTGGATTCTTTTTCAAGACAATATTCAATGAAAAATGTACGGCTTTACACTTCCACGCATTCGCTTGTTCAGAGCGTGCTTGCCACCGGAAAAACAAAACCTGCGTTTATTCGCCGTCCGCAAAACGGAATAAAATGTCCGCTATGCGGAGAACGTGAGGTTCTTAACGATTTTAGATTTGCCGGAACAACTTCTGCAAAAGAATATTCAAAAAATGTTGATGACTTTTGGAATAGAATTTCAGAAACCGACAAGGATAATAAGAACATCCGCAAAAATGAAAAACTTTGCGCGGTTTGTGCTGTAAAAAGATTCCTGCCGATTGTCTCAAAAAAATACTCAAAAGATTCAATTTTGCAGGAAGTTTTTAGGGCGTATGAAAATTTTCCTTCCACAACAGAAATGGCTGCGGACAGTTATATAAAAAATCTTTCAGAAAAAATCGCAATCACTCAAAAGGAATGTATTGATATTCGCAATTATCTTCACAATGAAGACAATTATGATGAAGATACGACTGATACGGAAAAAACAATAAAAGATGCGGAAAAAAAATTTGGCATAAAATTCACAAACAAAGACAAGTATTATGCGGTTCTTCTGATGGATGGCGATAAAATGGGCGATTTGATAAACGGAGAAACGCTCGAGGCAAAATGGAAAGATGTGATTCATGAGGATCTGGCTGCGAAAATTGAAAACGGAACAGTAAAGGCTCCTGTCTTAAAAAAGTATTTTGATGAAAAACGGACTTTGAATCCAGCCTTGCACGCGATGATTTCTGATTCTCTTAACAATTTTGCAAGGTTCGGAGTTCAGCCTGCTGTTGAAAATGCCGGAGGAAAACTTATTTATGCCGGCGGTGATGATGTATGCGCGGTTTTGCCTTTGAGAACAGCCGCTGAATGTGCAAAAAAAATTGCGGAAAGCTACACTATGTCTTTTGCGGAATATACTGAAAATGGTGCGGTTGAAATTGATAAGTTAAATTCTTCAATGAAAAAAGTCGGATATCATCTTGGTCATGGAGCAAAAGGCATTTCGTTGTCCGGAGCGATTGTGATTGCCCACCACAAAGAGCCATTGAGAGAAGTGATTCAGGATGTGCACAAAGTGCTTGATTCCATTGCAAAAGAAAAAACTGGAAGAAACGCGATTGCAATCAGACTGAAAAAACGTTCCGGCGGCGACAGGGATTTTTCCTGTAAATGGAATGATGAAAACATTTTTGATTCAGGAAAAACGGTTTTAAAATCATTTATGAACATCTGCAATGCTGCAAAATCCGAAGAAATCAGCACATCTCTTTTGTATAAACTGCAAAACATGGAGGATTTTTTTGAGCCGATTCTGGATTGCACGGACGACAATAAAAATAAAATAGTCCGGATTTTGAAATATGAGCTTTATCATTCGGGAATTAAAATAAAAGAAAATAAACTTAATGATTATTCAAAGGATTTGGCAGGAATATGTTTCAAAAAAGAAAAGAATGAAAAACTTGTTTACAATTTTGAAGCGGCTGTAATTGCAAATTTCCTGCAGGGAGTGTCTTTTGAAGGAGCGGATAAATGAGTGTTTTTTACGAAATAATTCCATTGGATACATTGTTTTTTAGAGGCTCAACTCCTATGGAAGCCGGTCAAAATGTTGCTGTCTCGATGTTTCCGCCACCGGTTTCTGTTATTGAAGGCTCTTTTAGGACTGCATTTTTGCTGCAAAAAGGAATTTCTCCAGAAGATTATGCGTCCGGAAAAGATACTTCCGCAAACGAAATAATCGGAAATCCTTCTGAAAAAGCTGCGTTTGAAGTTTCGTCTATTCTTATAAAGAAAAATGGTCAGTTTTATGCAAAAGTTCCTGCCAGTTGGTATTTGGACTCGGAAAAAAAGCCTAAAGAGAAAACGGACTATATCGGCAAAACAATTGTTGAGGCAAAACGGAATCAGAAATTTCTTGATGATATGTTTGTGATGAGTTCTTCTGAAAGTCTTCCGTTTGCCCAGGCAAAAGAAAATGCGCAGCCGTTGGGAAATATTTGGGTTTCAATTGACTTTATAAATTCTGCCAGGAAGGTTTTAGAAGAAAATGATTTTCTTCTTCAGAATGAAATCCTTGCATTTGAGCAGAGAACAGGAATCGCCCTAGATTCAAGCAAGCATACTGTAGAAGGACAGCTGTATTCTGCTTCTCACATAAGGCTTCTTGACGGCGTTTCAATGATTGTTGGAATTTCAAAAGAAATTGGGTTAAAAGATTCCGGAAAAATTCAGCTTGGCGGAGAAAGAAGACTTTGCAGCTACAGAAAAATTGATTTTTGTATGCCGGAAAAATCAGAAAATATGGGAAATCAATTTTTATCACCTGCTCCGGTTGAAGCAACAAAGGAAATTCTTGAAAGCCTTATAGCTTCCTCAAAACTGGTAATAACTTCCGGCTGGGATTTGGCAAAAGGTTTTCATAAGCCTACAACAAGCTGGATTCCTGCCGGAGCCGTGTTCACAAAAAATATAAATGGCATTTGCATTCCATTGAATCAAAGATAGAAAATCAAAAATACACAGGAGAATAATCATGTTTGAAAACACATCAATTGCAATTATGTATGCGGTAACACCTTGCCACGCAGGAAGCGGTTCTGCTCTTGGCGTTGTGGATTTACCGATTCAGAGAGAACGCCACACAAACTGGCCGATGATTCAGGCAAGCGGCGTAAAAGGCGCGTTCAGGGCGAATTTTGACAGGTTCAAGAATAAGATTGCTGATAAAGAACAGATAAAAGACTTTGAAACACTTACGGAATCTGTATTTGGAACTTCCTCCGACGGCGGATACGCAGGTTCTCTTTCTATTTCAGATGCGAAAATATTGGCATTTCCGATGAGGTCAAATGTTTCTCCTTTTGTCTGGATTACCTGTCCGGCAGTTTTAAAGAGACTGGAAAAAGATTTGTCTGTTGCAAATTTCAATTCTATTGAATTTGATTCTTCAAAATTCTCTGTTTCTGATGACAAGGCAATAAGTCTTGGAAAATCAGAATTAAAGGGAAATATTCTTCTTGAAGATTATGAAGTTCAAGTTGCAGATACAAAAATTGAAGAGTTTTCAAAAATATCTTCATTCTTTAAAGATGCGGAGCGCCTGCTTCTTGTGTCTGATGATGTCTTTAATTATGGAGTCTCAAACTGCACGCAGATTATGGCGCAAATTAGAATTGACAGCAAAACAGGAACTACACAAGACGGCTCGTTGCGTTATCAGGAGGAGCTTCCGTCTGATACAATCATGTACACGGTCATTCATTGGGGCGATTCTAAAAATTCCGTGGAAGATAAACTAAAAGCAGAAACAATTAAGAAATTCATAACAGAAGAAGTGATTGCAAATCATATTCAGATTGCAGGGGACGAAACTTGCGGCCGCGGTGTTTTCCAGCTTGCTTGGAATCATTCTTCAAGGGAGGGAAAGTAAAATGGCGATTCAGACAAAACAGCAGAAAAGAGCGGAATTTGCTTTAAAGTCATTGGATAAATATAAAGATTCTGGTGTGCCGTCAGGTCATGCAACATTTATTGTTGGAATGCCGAATATGATTCTTTCAAATGGGCTTGGGCAGAGCCTTGCATTTTTAAAGGCAAAGAGTTCAAAAAAAGAAAGGGAATTCGTTTTTGGAATTCTAAAGTCATATCTGCAGAAAGAATTTAGCAGTTCATTTGCTGATATAAAAGATGATTTTGACTTTCTTTCAAGAATAAATTCAATATCTCAAAGCGAATACATAAAAATGCAGGAAGAAGTTTTGAGAATGTTGGAATGGCTAAAGCGTTATGCAAGAGCATTTGAAGAGGTAAAGGTCAGTGAACAGTAATTTCAACCGCAATAAAAATCCGGGCAACTACAGTCAAAAGCCTCAGCCTGCTGGCAATGACAAGATTAGTTCGCTTTTTCCGGTTCCTGATAATCAGAAAAAACTGCTTGGAAATCCAAACTGTAATTTTTCTCTTTATTCTCCAAGAATGATAGAATGGAAAACTGAAAGGAGCGAACTGAAAGCCGACACAGAAAATATTCCGAATCTTAAAAACAAAGCTGATAAACTTTTTGCGACATCTGATGTCAGAAAAGAGATTGAAAGAAAACAGGAAAAGCAGAAGTCTTATATGAACTTTTTGAAGTCGCAGGGAATTCAGACTTTTTCCATTACGGCAAAAACTGTTTCTCCGTTCATTACAGGTCTTGGTTCGGGGCATCCGACTGAGACAGGAATGATTCTTGACAGGAATATTGGAATTCCTTATATACCGGCTTCTTCTGTAAAAGGCGTTCTTCGGCTTGCTCATGCGATAAATATTGCAGACGGCAGAACTGAAATTCCTGAGTCTGAGCTTGAAAAGTATTTTGGCACATCAGATCAGAAGCAGAAGAACAAGTACAGAGGACAGCTTGTTTTTCTTGATGCATATCCTGCGGAAGTTCCTAACCTTAAAGTTGACATAATGAATCCGCATTATTCTGATTACTATAGCGGAAAAAAGGATCAGCCTGAAGAAACAGAATCTCCGAATCCGATAAAATTTCTTGCGGTACAGCAGGGAACAAAGTTCGTTTTTAACTGCGCGTTTATTCCGCTAAAGAATGATGATGAATTTCCAATTCTTACTGAGACAGAAACAAAAGAAATTGAATCAATGTTCAGCACGGCATTTGAAAAAGTCGGTTTTGGCGGAAAAATTTCTATAGGTTACGGACGGTTTGAAAGAGTGAACGGTATTGCTGAAACATCTCAACATTCGCAGCCTAAAACCGTAAAAAAAGAAGACTTGACTGCAGGTGAATATGAAGCAATGATAATTGACTTGGATAAACGGCGTGCCAGCATATTTTTTGAAATCGCAAAGACAAAAGATAAGGCGGTGTTAAGAAATTGCAATGCTAAAATTCTTTCAGCTTACAAAAAGAAAGATAAAGTTCGAGTAAAGATTGACGGAAAAACAAATAATGTCGGTGATTACAATGTAATGCAGATTCTATCGAAATTATAGGACTTAAAACCATGACTCCAAACACAATTCTAAAAAAAATAAAGCTCGGCGAAACAGTTACCCAAGAATTCAAGCGTTGCGGAAATGGAATTCATTCTGATGTTTATGAAACTGTCTGCTCATTCTTGAACCGTTTTGGCGGAGATATTTTGCTTGGTGTTGATGATAACGGAAATATTGAAGGCGTGCCGGAAAATGCTGTGCGTGATTTAACTAGGAATTTTATAAACTGCCTTAATAATCCTTCTCTTTTTAATCCAGTCTGCACGGCAACTATTGAACCGATTTCTGTAGAGGAAAAAATTGTTCTTTGGGTTTATGTTCCGAACGCTTCTCAAGTTTACAGTTTTAAGGGAAAAGTTTATGACCGGCAAGGCGACAGCGACATCGTTGTTACTTCTACAAACAAAATTGCCGAGATGTATATCAGAAAGCAGAATATTTTTACAGAACGCCGTGTTTTTCCATATCTTAAGCTTGAAAATTTGCGGGAAGATGTTTTTCAAAAAGCAAGGCAGCTTGCATACAACAGGAATTCAAATCATTTCTGGATGAAAATGGACAATATGCAGCTTTTAAAGTCTACCGGGCTTTACACACATGATTATGCTACAAATGAGGATGGTCTTACTCTTGCCGCGGCTCTTCTGTTTGGTCAGGATGAAGTGATTCAGGATATTTGTCCGACATACTGGACAGATGCGCTTTGCAGAAAAATCGACACAGACCGATATGATGACCGCGAGATTATTCAGACGAATCTGATTGACAGTGTTGACCTGCTTATGCAGTTCGCCAAAAAGCATACTTCTGATAAATTTTATTTGGATGAAAATATGCAGAGCATCAGCTTGCGTTCAAATATCTGCCGCGAAATGATTGTAAATTGCCTGATTCACCGTGAATTTACAAGCGGACGCATTTCAAAGTTTGTAATTGAAAAAGACAGAATGTATGTTGAAAATCCGAACAAGGCTCAAAATGAAGGAAAGCTTACTCCGGAAAATATTGAGCCTTTTCCAAAAAATCCGTGCATCTCAAAAGTTTTCCGAGAAATAACTTATTCAGAAGAACTTGGTTCTGGCTTTATAAAATTGAATAAATTTGTTCCGTTGTATTCAGGCAAAAATATACGCCCGGAATTTATAGACGGCGATATGTTCAGAATTGTAGTTCCGCTTGGAGAAATGGGCGAAAATGCTGATGTGCAAAATTTTGATAAAAATATGAATGATGGAAAACAAATCAACTGTGGTGAAAACTGTGGTGAAAACTGTGGTGAAAACTGTGGTGAAAACTGTGGTGAAAATATTTCCGCCGAAGAAAAGATTCTTGATGCAATCAGGGAAAATCCGAAAATCACTCAAAGGCAGCTTGTGGCGGTTACGGGGCTTTCGTTGCGCGGCGTGGAATGGAACATGGCAAAATTAAAAGATGAAGGCAAAATAAGGCGCCTCGGTTCTGACAAAAAAGGAACCTGGCAGATTGTGGAATAGCAGGAGGAAAAAATGAAAGAGACAATTCTTGTAAATTTGGTCAGTGAACAGACAATTCCAAATGTTCAGTTTATAAAATGGTATTTCAATAAAAAGCAAACGCCTATGAAAATCCTGCTTGTTTCTACAAAAGAAATGGAGCAAAAAGAAAAGTCATTGTTTATAAAAAATGCATTGCATTTTTCTGATTCTTTTGTGGAATGGGAAACAATTCATACTGATGGAAATGATATTTCAAAAACAGAGAATATTCTAACTGATTATTTTAGAGATAATGAATATAAAAGTATAATTGTAAATATCACAGGCGGAACAAAAATTATGTCTTTGGCTGCATTTGATTTTTTCAACAATAAGACAAATACGGAAATTTTTTATCAACCGATTGGAAAAGAACTTCAGGAACTTTATCCAAATAAACAAAAATATGATATGTTTGAAGTCCTTTCTTTAAAGGAATATCTGGATGCTCATGGAATTTCTTATAAGTATGATAACGAATGTGTAAAAGACTGGAATTATAACAAAACTGTTTATGATTTTTGCGTTGCTGATAACCGTGAGTTAATAAAAGGAATGATAGCCCTTCAAAATAATTCATATTTTAAAAATGTTTACAAGAAAAAAGATTTTTTGGATTTTACTCAAATAGAAGAAGAAAAATTCATAGCCATAAATCATCCTGCTGCAACAAAAGAGAATATGATAAAAATCTTGCAGATTTTTGGATTTGATGTTTCAAGAATTGAACACAAGCATATTCGGTATATAACAGGTGGCTGGTTTGAAGAATATGTTTATCAGAAAATCTGTAATGAATATCACAATGTAGATGAAAAAAATGTTGCCTTAAACGTTACAATTCAAAAAGGAAATGATAAAAATGAACTTGATGTAATTTATTTGGATAAGGATAACAAGCTTCATGTAATTGAATGTAAAAGTTTTGTGGACGGCAATGAAGGCAATAGGGTTTTAAACGATGCTTTGTATAAACTTCAAGCCATAATCAAGTCTAAATTTGGCTTGTACGTAAAACAGCATTTGTATACAAAAAGCATAATAGAAAAAGAAACTCCTTTAAATCGTGCTAAAGAATTTGGCATTGATATAAAAGATGGAACACAACTTTAGGAACCGTCCACATGCCCAGAACATTTTGTCTTCTAAACCACGTCCTCACCCAAAAGCAGCTTGCCGAGCTTGGTGAAAAATTCAATTCCATAGAAGTTGTTTACCCGGAAAAAAATCTTGCGGAACTCTGGGCACAGATTCCGCCGGAAAAGTCCAATGAAGAAGTTGTTGAATCTGTTGTTTCCTGGCTTAATGGCGAGTCTGCTCCAGGCGATTTGTTCATAATTCAGGGTGAATTCGGCTCGACTTTTACGATTGTGGACTTTGCGCTAAAAAACGGTCTTGTTCCGCTCTATGCCACAACCCGGCGCGTTGCAAAAGAATCCCGCAGCGGGGAAACAGTCCGCCGCGAATATGTTTTTGAGCACGTCTGTTTCAAGAAGTATCAATATTTTGAATAAAAAACTTCGGAGCAAAAATGTCAGAAATTTACATTCTTTCAGATTACGGAAAACTTTCTAAAAAGGACGAGACTATCGTTTTTTCTCAGCCGGACGGAACGAGCACAATTCTTTTTCCGTTCAAGACCGAGCAGCTGGTTCTTGTGGGAAAAGTTTCTATCAGCGCGGACGCATTGCGGCTTCTTACAAAGTATAAAATCGGCACGACTTTTCTTTCTTCAAACGGGCGTTTTAACGGCAAGCTTTCTTTTGGCGACGGAAAAAATATTTTTCTCAGGCAGAAGCAGTTTAGGATTCTTGACAATCCGCAGAAGTCGCTTGAAATTGCAAAAAGCATTGTCGCAGGAAAAATCCGCAACGAAATCAGTTTTATGCAGCGAATCAAGCGGAAAAATTCAAATGAAAACGAGGCGGTTGAAAACGCAATCAGCTCGGTAAAAAACACGCTCTCCAATGCGGAAAAAACAGATGACATTGAAAAACTCCGCGGATATGAAGGTCTTGCCGCAAGAAAGTATTTTGAGGTCTTTAAATTCAATCTTCAGGACGAATGGGCGGAATTCAAGACAAGAAGCAAAAATCCTCCGCGTACAAATGTGAACGCCGTTTTAAGTTTTTTGTACACGCTTTTGATGTACCGCGTGGAAAGCGCAATCGAAAGTCAGGGCTTGGATTCCTGTTGTGGAAACCTTCATGCCGTGAACTACGGAAAGACCGCCCTTGTGTTTGATTTGATGGAAGAATTCCGCTCGCCAGTCTGTGATTCCGTCTGCTGCTCGCTGTTCAATCTTGGAACATTAAAGACCGAAGATTTTGAGAAAAAAGAATTTTCAGCCGAAAGCGAAGATTATCCTTTGGAGCTGGAACAAGGAAAGGGCGATTCGGATTCAAATTTGGGAGATGAAGAGAATTCTCCTGCAAAGTACGGAATCCTTCTTACCAAAGCTGGAATCAAAAAAGTGATTTCCGCATTCGAGGCAAAAATGAATTCTCTGATTTTGTATTCGCCGACAGCGCAAAAAATTTCGTACACAAAAATAATTTATCAGCAGGTTCAGCATTACAAGCGCGTAATCTGCGGCGAAGAAACAGAATACAAGGCGTACTATTTCAAATGATTTATTTTATAAGCTACGATGTTTCAAATCCCAAACGCCTCAATAAAGTTGCAAAAACGCTTGAAAACTTTGGAATCCGCATTCAGTTCTCGTTTTTTGAGTGCGAAATGGAAAAGGAGCAGCTTGAGGAGCTTAAGTCCGCGCTTTTGAAAATCATCAATAAAAAGGAAGACAGTCTGCGGATTTATCCTTTGTGCCAGGACTGCGCCGCAAAAACAACTTCGCTTGGAAACGGAAATATTTTTATTCCAAAGACTTTTGAGATTCTGTGAGGTTAAAATGGAAAAGCACTGGCTTATTGTTTACGACATCCGCGACACAAAACGGCTTGCAAAAATCTCAAAATGCGTTGAAAGCTACGGCTGGCGGGTGCAAAAGTCTGTCTTTGAAAGCACTGCAGGCGATGAGACAATCGGAGATCTGAAATTCCGCCTTGAGAAACTGATGAACGTTGAGGAGGATTTTGTACTTTTCTTTGAAGTATGCGAGCGTGATTTTCAGAAGAAGCAGATTTTCGGCAAAAATATTGAGAAGGACGATAAAATAACAGATGAGGATTTTGTGATTCTATGATAAAATATCCGGGCGTGCAGATTCGCTCTTTGACATAAAATCGCAGACTTCCGTTTTTATAAAAATCTGCCAAAAAAGGCTCAGGTTTGCGAATAAAATATAAATATTTATGATACAAGGATTTAGAATGATTAAAAAGACTGAAAATATACTTTTTGCAATAAAAATGCACGGAATTGCAGCAAACATAAATGACCTCTGCGAAAATACGGTTGCAATTCCTTGCAATAAAAGATATTGTGAGCGATAGCATTAAAAACATAGACCTGATTTAAGGGATTAAAACATTTTGAAACATATTTTTTATATTCTCTTTTAGTTGATATTATTAAAAACATAGACCTGATTTAAGGGATTAAAACGATTTGTGGAAGGACTTCATTTGTTACCCAACGGCGGAATTCTTATTAAAAACATAGACCTGATTTAAGGGATTAAAACTTTGTGTTTCTTGACAGAGAAATCTGATATACTGGGAATGATTAAAAACATAGACCTGATTTAAGGGATTAAAACGAACATCTTAACATTTCAGAAGTAACAAAATGTCTTATTAAAAACATAGACCTGATTTAAGGGATTAAAACGAGACCATCCGGCATCAAGCATTTCTTGGAGGTTCTTATACCTATTAAAAACATAGACCTGATTTAAGGGATTAAAACTTAATCAAAATAAACTGCTGCTTTATAGCATGGTCCTTGACCATATTAAAAACATAGACCTGATTTAAGGGATTAAAACCGTATCTTGTGGCCCATGTACTGTGCTATGTCTTCATGTGAATTAAAAACATAGACCTGATTTAAGGGATTAAAACAGTATGAAGTGTCTTTATATTCCACCTTCAAAACCGTGCAATTAAAAACATAGACCTGATTTAAGGGATTAAAACATGGCTTTCCTGCTCCCTTATGCTTTTATTATTGCATACTATTAAAAACATAGACCTGATTTAAGGGATTAAAACCTTAGCCTATGGAAAATAAATCCTAGATAAAATCCTCATAGATTAAAAACATAGACCTGATTTAAGGGATTAAAACAAACCTCGACCCTTTCGGCTTCCTCATACGCTTTTTTAAAGATTAAAAACATAGACCTGATTTAAGGGATTAAAACTTTCTTAAATAGTTGATAATCTGCTTTTCAATAGCTCTCATATTAAAAACATAGACCTGATTTAAGGGATTAAAACTTTGCTATCCAATTTTGGATAGTCTAGAAAATCATTGTTTATTAAAAACATAGACCTGATTTAAGGGATTAAAACTCAGCTAGTTTTTCTGGCATCTTTGTGCCTCCTTAATAGGAATTAAAAACATAGACCTGATTTAAGGGATTAAAACTTCGGGGCAACTGAAAAAAACACGCCTAAAAATGCACATTAAAAACATAGACCTGATTTAAGGGATTAAAACTCGTTTCCTCTTGCTAAATAGCGAGGGTTTATTCCAAGATATTAAAAACATAGACCTGATTTAAGGGATTAAAACAATTTTTTTCACTATCCAATTTTGGATAATCTAAAAAATCATTAAAAACATAGACCTGATTTAAGGGATTAAAACTCTGCGGCTCTTCTCTGCTACTGGCTTTGTGTCTCTTGAAAATTAAAAACATAGACCTGATTTAAGGGATTAAAACATACTGGGAAACTCATAGTACACCTCCTTCCATGAGGCGTATTCATTAAAAACATAGACCTGATTTAAGGGATTAAAACGTCGAGCTTACGTCTCTTGCTTTCCGCAACTGGCTTTGATTAAAAACATAGACCTGATTTAAGGGATTAAAACGAGTGGCTCTAGTTCAATGCATCCCTGACTCCGCAGAGATAGCATTAAAAACATAGACCTGATTTAAGGGATTAAAACAGATTGAGCATCTGTAAATCAAACTTGGTCTTAGTATTAAAAACATAGACCTGATTTAAGGGATTAAAACCAGAGTATTTCTCGCCGCACTTCTTGAGCAGGTCTTCTACCATTAAAAACATAGACCTGATTTAAGGGATTAAAACGCAACTAAGGATGATATTATCATTGCGTCCTTAGTCCATCATTAAAAACATAGACCTGATTTAAGGGATTAAAACACGAATTCTTTGGTACGTAAAAGACAGTGAAAAGATTTTATGATTAAAAACATAGACCTGATTTAAGGGATTAAAACCCAATCAAAATTCCAGTAAAATCAAGATTTGTATTTGGCTGAATTAAAAAAATTGCGGTCGATGTGATTCAGTCAAATCCAAGGCTGTCAATCACAATCGCCCTGATCGGAATTGCAATAGAGCTGCTGTCATTTTTTGTAAAACGGATTACAAAGTCCGCTTCATGACATCTGGTGTTTTTTAGAGAAATTTATTCAAGGAGGCATGATAAAAATTACATCCGTGTAATTTTTATCATCACAGTTTGCTCAGGCGTTGCTTTCACAAACTGTGATTCTCGCCATCCTTGGCTCGCCGCTATGCGGAGTTTTATAAGGAGGCATGATAAAATGAAAAAGATTGTATTCGCAACAATTCCCATGCAAGAAATAAAAGAAGGCATTGTCTACAAATCAGAAGAAAACAAGGCGATTGAGTATGAAAAGCCCGTTCTTTTTACAGTGGACTCTCTGCTTGCAAAAACGCTTGAAAAAGGTGATGAGGTCAAGGTTGTAAGAATTGTTACTGAAGGAAAATTTTCTGACGATAATCTGAAGCTCCAAAAAGATGAGCTTGACAAAATCAATTCTGAAATCGGGGCTGATATTTCCTATGTCGAGGTGAGGGAGGCATATAGGGAGACAAATCAGGTCTTGCATTCAAGGTTCAGGCAGCTGGTGAATTCGCTTGAAACTGGCTGTGAAATTTATACGGACATGACTTTTGGACCTAAGACTTTAACGCCGGTTCTGTTCTATGTGCTTGGATTTGCGGAGAAATTCTTTGATGCGGATATTAAGAACATTGTTTATGGAAAGGTGGCTTTTGATAAAAACAAACATCCTGTTCCTGATACTGCCGAAATTTTTGATGTTACATCACTGTACTACCTGAATTCCATGGCTTCTGTAATGAAAGCACCGGACGGAGCGTCTGCACTGGCAATGCTCAACACTTTGTTTGAGCTTTAGCGCTCTTGGGGTTGTTTTATGGAAGATTCAAAATCAAAAGAAGAAAATCCCGTCAATCTTCTCTGCAAAAAGTTTTTTACGCCTGAACTCTGCGACGGGCCTGTAACAGAAACTCCTGCTGCGCTTAAGAATAAGGCGTTTGCGGAGCTTTTGTCTTATGGCGATGAAATTTGCCGTAAAAAGTTCAGGGGAAAGGAAGATCTTTTATGCGTGGAAATTGTAAAAACGATTGAGGCGTGCTGGAATTCTTGGAAAAAATCTCCGTGTGCCTCATCATATTCAGGCTACTTTTATAAGGCGCTTTGCAATAATCTTAGAAAAGTATGTGTCCAAAAAGATGATGAATTCAAAGTGGTGTCTTTTGATTCTTCTGTTGATAAATATGGTGAGCCTGTAACTTTACTCGATTTTGAGCCTGATGATGAAACTGCGAGTTTGGATGATAAAATCGATAATGACAGTAAGCTTATCAAACTCCTTGATGGCATTGAAATATATACAAGAGCTGTAAGAGCTGATGTCCGAAAATCACTCTGCGTAATGTTTACATACAGAATTCTTGATGATGCAGAATTTCCGGATTCTGGCTGGATAGAAGAGAAACACAAAAAATACGGTTTTATAAACATGGAGCTTGCCGGGGATTATTTTGCAAAACAGAAAGTTGCGAAATCTGAGAACAAAAAATTTAAATATACCCAAAAAGATGTGTCAAAGCTGTTCGGAATTCCTGAAAAAACGCTTTCCGACAGAAGTAGAAAAATAGACAGTTTCTTTGACTTGCAAAAAAACAATGAGTGATAGCTTTGAGAGAGGCTTGCCCGGTTTTCAATCCGTCCAGAATTACTCCGGGCGGATTTTTTTTATTTAAAAGTGTTAATTTTTCTAACAGAAAGAACTCTTTATATATAAAAGCATAAATAATACTGGAGGAGCAAATGAACGCAGTAAAAGTCATAAAGTTTTTGCCAAAAACGGAGCAATAACAGCTCTTGGTGAAAAACAGTCAAAAATAAAAGCTTATGTAAATGGTTTAAAACTTGAAAGAGAGGTTTGATATTATGAAAGAAAACTTGGTTATTGTGGCAATTTTTATTTGTATAGGTATTTCTATGTGTATCCTAGGAATTATACTAGATACTTGGAGGTAATATAGAATGGATTAAAAACACAGATTTTATTTAAAGGATTAAATCTTGTTCTGTATATGGGAGATTTTAAATGGAAACAAAGACAACACGCATAGGGATGGAAACAGAGATTGACAAGAACCTTAAAACTCTTGCAGAAACAAAAGCAACATGCTACTGTCTGCGGGAAACAGGTCAATGTGATTCTGATGACTGCTTAGCCTGTAGCAAGCTCAGTCTGTACCAGCAAGGTGTCAGGAACCTTCTGCCTGTTGACCTACTCAAGATTGATAACCTTGCTACAAAGATTATTCAGCGGAAACTTGATAATGACATTTCATTCCGTGCTACGTCAGCTTCGCGCTGGAAATATTTCTTCAACTGCCTGAAATGGATGGCTATAGTTTTTCTGTTTACAATTTTTATCCCTTTAGCGGCTGCTTACTTCTTGTGCACGTATGCCCTGGATACTAAGGGAGCTGTCTATCCTATCATAGATGACGAGACAGAGAGTAAGGTTTTCCGTGTGCTTAATGAAACACATAGGAATGTGTATGATATGAATAATGACCATGAGGTGAACTGTCAGGATTTCACAGTCATGTTCGTGTATCTTTGGGCTAAGATATATCCTGATGATTCAAGGGCTGCACAGATTGTGTTCAACAGGAACTTTAATACAGGCATGAACCACCTGTTTGTGTCGGTGCAGTCTGGTAAAAAGATATTTTATATTGAGCCGCAGGGAAATTCCGTATGCTATCGTATGGAGCATTTCTGGGGAAACAGATATGACCCTGGATTTAACAGGGAGATTACCAAGTCTTTCTGGTATAAGCAGATGGGGCTTCCTTATAATGGAGAGTGATTAATGAGCAAACATTGATGCATAAGTATTCGTGTTATGAGTTCTCCGTGCTGATTCTTCAACTCAATTCTCAGTAACTTTTGAGCTGTTTTTATGTCTTCATTTTTTCAGCTTTAATTGCAAATTATCATTATATAAACTACAATTGGGCGTATGGCAAAGACTGTAGACGATAAGAAAATTATTTACACAATGGATCGGGTTTCCCGCGCTTACGGGACTAAAGTTGTTCTTAAAGACATAAGCATTTCATATTATTACGGAGCAAAAATCGGCGTTATTGGTGAAAACGGCGCAGGTAAGTCTTCTTTATTTAAAATTCTTGCGGGAGTTGACAATGATTTTACAGGCGAAACTCATCTGCTTCCTGGATTCACAATGGGATATTTGGAGCAGGAACCTCAGCTTGAAGCAGGCAAGACTGTAAAAGAAATTGTAATGGAAGGCGTAAAGCCGATTACAGATTTGCTTGCTGAATTCGACAAAGTGAACGAGGCATTTGGAGACCCTGATGCTGACTTTGACAAGCTTTGCGCAAGACAGGCTGAGCTTCAGGAAAAACTTGATGCTGCGGATGCGTGGAATTTGGACACAAATCTTGAGCTTGCAATGGACGCGTTAAGATGTCCGCCAGCTGACCAAGTTGTTGATGTTCTCTCTGGAGGTGAACGTCGCCGTGTTGCTTTGTGCCGCCTTCTTCTTCAGCAGCCTGATATTCTGCTTTTGGACGAACCTACTAACCACCTTGACGCAGAAACTGTTGCCTGGCTTGAACGCCACCTTCGCGACTACAAAGGCACAATTATTGCGATTACTCACGACCGCTACTTCCTTGACAATGTTGCCGGATGGATTCTTGAAATGGACAGAGGTGAAGGATATCCGTTTAAAGGAAACTATTCTGAATGGCTTGAAGCAAAAGAAAAGCGACTTGAGCAGGAAGAAAAGCAGGCTTCTGTCCGTCAGCGCGAAATGAAAGAAGAACTTGAATGGATTCACGCAGGTGCAAAAGGTCGCCAGGCAAAACACAAGGAGCATATCACAAAGTACGAGCAGCTTTTGGCGGAAGAGCAGAAACGTGTTCAGCTTAAAGACAGCCAGATTTCAATTCCGGCAGGACCTCGTCTTGGAAGCCTTGTAATTGAAGCGAGCGGGCTTACAAAATCGTTTGGCGACAAGCTCCTTTTTGAAAACCTTGACTTTGCAATTCCGGCTGGTGCTGTTGTTGGCGTTGTAGGACCTAACGGTGCGGGAAAAACTACTTTGTTTAAAATGCTTGCAAAGGCCGCCACAGGTGAAGGAGAAGAAACTCCGGATTCCGGCACGATAAAAGTAGGCGACACTGTAAAGCTTGTGTATGTGGATCAGATGAGAAGCAAGCTTGACCCGAACAAGACAGTTCTTGAGCTTCTTTCTGGAGGAGCTGACCTTATAAAGCTTGGCGCGGTGGACGAAAAAGGACGTCCTGTAAATGGAGCGTTGCGCGAAGTGAATGCCCATGCTTATTGCTCTTGGTTCAACTTTAACGGCGCGGAACAGAACAAGAAAATCAGCGTGCTTTCCGGCGGAGAAAAAAACAGGCTGAACATGGGGCTTATGTTCAAGGAAGCGGGAAATGTTTTGCTTTTGGACGAGCCTACAAACGACCTTGATATTTCTACAACGCGTTCGCTTGAAGAGGCCATCAACAGTTTTGCTGGCTGTGTTCTTGTAATCAGCCACGACCGCTACTTCCTTGACCGTATCTGTACTCACATTCTTGCGTTTGAAAACAACAGCGAAGTCAAATGGTTTGAAGGCAACTGGAGTGAATACGTAGAATGGAAGAAAAACGTCCTTGGAATTGACGATGACCATCCTCACAAAACCATGTACCGCAAGCTCACAAGGTAAGCGTACAACTGTAAAAAAAAAGGATGCCCGACTGGACATCCTTTTTTTTTGTGCCATAAAACCAATGTGATGCTACTTATTACTAGGCGGATTGTTGCCGCGACTTCCACCGCTTGGGTTTCCTGTTGTTGAAGGCATTCTTCCGCCTTCACCTGCGTGGCTGTTGCCTGGTTTTACAGTTGTCTTTCCCATTTGTATGCTCCTTTAAAATAAATTTCAGTAGTTGTATATTTTTGTTTTTGAATATTTTTATTAGTTTTTTGGAACTATAGATGTAATTGTTATTGTGCCAGGATAACAGGTTCGTTTCTCTGAAGCTGTATCTATATCTTGTGTTTCTATTACCGTTGTGACTGTAAGATGTCCTTTAAATTCATATATCGCATTATCAATATTGGTATTATACGTAGTATTACTAATTTTTTTCTCTTGACTGAATTGCGCTGGAGTCCTCGTTTCTTCTGTTAAAATCACACCTTGAATTTCTTTTATATCATCGCTTAGCTTATATATTCCGTAATAGATTTTAACATCTTTCTCTGGTGTTTTGAAAACATCATTTAAATAAAGATCATCGGAATTAGAATATTGAAAACTTTCTTTTAGTTCTGCTGATGTCATTGCAAAAGCTCTAGAACCCTTAAAATCATATTTGGAGGATAATTTACAAGAAATAGATTTTATATTTAATGAATTGTATTCAGTCTTCAAATTTTCAGCTAACTCAATTTTATATTCACAACCGAAAAACAACCTATCAAAAGAAATTCTACCTTTATTATTTGATTCTGTGTTTGATTCTGTGTTTGATTCTGTGTTTGATTCTGTGTTTGAT
>OBLI01001428.1_pt1 | contig 23392 bp, 20 predicted proteins | sample 1519701 | NCBI WGS metagenome assembly OBLI01 (sample SAMEA3663005, study PRJEB22513) | pig gut metagenome | biome: pig gut; feature: pig-associated habitat; material: faeces | place: France | collected 2012
ACGAATATCTCATTGCCGTCGCGGTCGATGATACGTGTCACCAATACCGGTTCGTGGGCCTTACCGTCGTTAACCACTGTGGAGTAGGCATTTACGAGTTCAAGCAGGTTGACATCGCTCGAACCCAAGGGCAGCGAGGGTGTCTTGTCGAGTTTGCTCTTGATACCCATGGCTTCGGCAGTGGCGGCGATGTTGGCTATGCCACATTCCTGACCGAGTTTCACGGCAATGGAGTTGATACTCTGTGCAAATGCCGCCTTCAGGGGCAGTGAGTCGCCGGTGAAATATCCGTTGGCGTTGGTGGGTGCCCATGTCACTTCCTTCTTCTGCTTGTCGTCCCATACCTTCATGCTGAAATAGGAGTCAACACGCTTGTCGCATGGAGTGAGACCCTGATTCATCGCCTCGGTATAAACAAAGAGTTTGAACGTTGAACCAGGTTGGCGCATGGCGGTGACTTTGTCGTATTTCCACGACTTGAAGTCGATGTCGCCCACCCATGCCTTTACATGTCCGTTCTGAGGCTCCATAGCCACAAATCCGCAGTGCATGAATTTCACCATATATCGGATGGAGTCCATGGTGCTCATCTCCAACTCTACGCTTCCTTTCTCGTAGTCGAACACCTTCACCTTGTGAGGCTTGTTCATCCAATAATCCACAGAGTCGGGATTGTTGGGGTATTTCTCCTTGAGTTGCTTGTAGTAAGGCTGACGCTCGGCTATGCCCTCTATGAAGCCGGCTATCTCCTGATGCTTCTCGTCCTGCCAGGGATTGGTGTTGCCCCAGTGGTTCTTGAAGTTGCGCTGCACCTGCTTCATCTGTTTGATGGCGGCAGCCTCGGCATACTTCTGCATGCGTGTGTCGATGGTGGTGTAAATCTTCAAACCACTTGAATACAGGTCGTAGCCGTTGTCCTTGCACCAGTCCTTAAGATAGTTGGCCACTGCCTCGCGGAAATATGTGGCTTGCCCGTCGTAGTTGCTCTCCACGCTATAATCAAGAGTGATGGGCTTTAGTTTGAGTGTGTCGTAAGAGGGACGAGTGAGATGTCCGTGTTCCACCATATTGTTAAGCACCGTGTTGCGGCGCTTGAGACTGTTCTCGGGATTGATGCGGGGATTATAATAAGTGGTTGCCTTGAGCATTCCGACAAGGATTGCAGCCTGATCGGTGGTGAGATTCTTGGGAGTAGTGCCGAAGTAGGTTTTGCAGGCTGTCTTGATACCAAAGGCATTGCTACCGAAATCCACGGTATTGGCATACATGGTGAGGATGTCGCGCTTGTCGAATATCATCTCCAGTTTCACAGCAGTAATCCATTCCTTGCTCTTCATTATCAGAATCTTAAGACCTGGAATACCGCCAAGAAGACCAGTGGAGTAGTTGGTGCGCACACGGAAGAGGTTCTTAGCCAACTGTTGGGTGATGGTAGATGCACCACGGGCATCATGATGGATGGCAGCATCCTTGATGGCGGCAAACACACCGATAAGGTCAATACCCCTATGATTATAGAATCGCTCGTCCTCGGTATCTACGAGGGCTTTCCAAAATTCCGGGTTGACATCCTCATACTTCACCGGAGTACGGTTTTCGTTGAAGTACTTGCCAATCATCACACCGTCGGCACTGTATATCTCGGAAGCCTGACTGCTTACCGGATTCTTTATCTGACTATAGCCTGGCGACTTGCCAAACAGCCATAGGAAGTTGATGTCAACCGCCACTAAATACAGGATGAAGGCGATGACAAAAGAAATGAATGCAACAAGTGTCTTGGTGTACCATTTCTTTCCCTTGTACAATCCTTTGTACCACACTCCAGCCTTGTGGAGTGATTTGCCTATGAGGTGGAGGTAGTATCCTATCTTACCTCTGTTGTCTTCTGAATTCTTGACCATTCTTGTGATATATAAGTCATTATTTCTTTGTTGTCATCTGCATCAAACCATCGTACGGCGGGGTCGCGCTTAAACCATGTGAGCTGCTTGCGGGCGTATCTGCGGGTATTGCCCTTGATACGCTCCACTGCCTCGTCAAACGACCACACACCATCGATATAAGCGAACATTTCCTTGTAGCCCACCGTGTTGAGCGCATTCTCATTGCGCCAGGGCAACAGGCGACGCACCTCGTCCTCAAGTCCCGAAGCAATCATGGCATCGACACGACGGTTGATGCGGTTGTAGAGTACTTCGCGCTCGCGGTTGAGTGCTATCTTGACGATGGCAAAGGGACGTTGCCTGCGCTCGCGTACGCGATAGGACGTGAAGGTGTTGCCCGTCTGATGGCATATCTCTAAGGCATGCACTACACGACGCGTGTTATGGCGATCCACTATTTCATAATAATCGGGGTCGAGCAAGCGCAACTCCTCGCACAGCCGTTCAAGACCCTCGTTCTCAAGGCGCTGCTTCATCCACTCACGCACCTCGTCGGTTATCGTTGGTATGTCGTCAATACCATTGCACACGGCATCGATATACATCATGCTGCCGCCGGTCATTAGGGCGATATGGTCGTTGCGACCTTCAAACTCCTTTTCAAGCACATGCAATACATCTTGCTCGAACATTGAGGCATTGTAATAATCGCCCAAATGGAGAGTGCCAACAAAATAATGCCGCACCCTGCGCAATTGTTCCTCTGTTGGGGAGGCTGTGCCTATGTGCATGTCGCCAAATATTTGTCGGGAGTCGGCATTAATGATAGGTATGCCATAACTCTCGGCGATATTTAGGCATAGTTCGGTCTTTCCCACAGCTGTGGGGCCTGTTATGACGATAAGAGTGTTCATCAATCATTACCTGATGACACCACGCTTGGAGTTCTCAAAGAAGGAGCAGATATAATCCACCTCCTTGGATTCGGGATACTTTGCGCGAGCTTCCTCAACGCCTTCCTTGATGACACCCTTGGAATAGATGATGCGATAGGTGTCGTGGATCATGTCGATTGTCTCATTGCTGAATCCGCGACGGCGCAGACCGATGATATTGATACCGCAATAGCGGGTGGGTTCCTTACCGGCAATAACATAGGGGGGAATGTCGAGACTGAAACGGCTTCCGCCTTGAATCATTACATATCCACCTATGTTGCAGAACTGATGGCATAGGACAGTGGCGCTGATGATGGCGTTGTCGTGGACAACTACCTCACCGGCAAACTTGGTGGAGTTGCCGATAATGCAACCGTTGCCAAGTTCGCAGTCGTGGGCAATGTGCATGTTCTCCATGAGGAGATTGTTGTTGCCTACTACTGTTTTGCCTTTGCTGGCTGTGCCACGACTGATGGTGACGTTCTCACGGATACTGTTGTTGTCGCCAATCTCGCAGGTGGTCTCTTCGCCACGGAACTTGAGATCCTGAGGTTTGGTACTGATACTTGCCCCGGGGAAGAACTCATTTCCGTTGCCGATTCTCGCACCGGTGTGGATGGTGACACTGTTAAGGAGATTATTATTGTCACCTATTACAGTGTTCTTGTCGATATAGCAGAATGGCCCGATGATGTTGTTGTCGCCAAGTTTTGCCTCGGGATGGACAAAGGCCATAGGACTTATTGTATTCATAACTAATTATAAATTAAGAATTAAGAATTAAGAATTATTCTTACTTGTTCTTCACTATCTGTGCAGTGAATGTAGCTTCGGAAACAACGTGGTCGCCAACGAAGACATATCCTTTCATGGATGAAATACCATGACGCACAGGAGCAAGGAGATCGACTTTGAAGAGAAGTGTGTCGCCAGGAACTACCTTTTGACGGAACTTGACATCGTCGATACGCATAAAATATGTTGACCAACGCTCTGGCTCCTCAAGTGTGTTGAGAATAAGAAGACCACCGCACTGTGCCATAGCCTCAATCTGAAGCACTCCTGGCATTACGGGCTCCTGGGGGAAATGTCCCTGGAAGAAAGGCTCATTGCTTGTTACGTTCTTCACTCCCACAATGCTTGTGGCACCGAGTTCAATTACCTTGTCAACAAGCTGCATGGGATAGCGGTGGGGAAGCAGTTCGCGGATACGGTTGACATCCATTATGGGTGTCTCATTCGGATCATAAATCGGAGCCTGTATCTCGTGCTTGCGAATCTCACGGCGCATCTGACGCGCAAACTTATTGTTGATGGTGTGACCGGGGCGGGTGGCTATGATACGACCCTTGATAGGTTTGCCGATAAGAGCCATGTCGCCGATGATGTCAAGCAGTTTGTGGCGGGTGCATTCATTCTCCCATACAAGAGGCTTGTGCTGGATGTAACCCAAGTTATTGGCATCGCGGTGCTCTACCTTAATCATATCGGCCAACTGGTCGAGCTGCTCCTGAGATGTCTGTTTCTCGTAGATGACAATTGCATTGTCGAGGTCGCCGCCTTTGATAAGGTTGGCCTTGAGAAGAGGTTCGATGTCGCGCACAAAAACAAATGTGCGAGCCGGTGCAATCTCAGTGGCGAAATTGCCGACATCGTCGAGAGTGGCAAACTGGCTGTTGATGAACTTGGAATTGAAGGAGCACATAGCGGTGAGACTGAACTGCTCATCGGGAAGTATCACTATGGATGAGCCTGTTGCCTCGTCGTTCACCTCAATCTTCTTGCGAATAATGTAGTAGTCCTTCGGGGCGTTCTGCTCGTCGATGCCTATCTCCTTTATCTTCTCGACATATTTGATGGCGCTGCCGTCGAGAATAGGAAACTCTGGACCGTTGACCTGGATGAGACAGTTGTCAATACCAAGGGCGTAAAGAGCAGCCATACCATGTTCTATTGTAGATACTCGCACTTCGCCTTTGCCAAGGACAGTACCACGTTGTGTGTCGATAACATTCTCGGCAATGGCGTCAATAACAGGCATTCCTTCGAGGTCGATACGCTGAATCTTATATCCATGATTCTCGGGGGCAGGATTAAAAGTTACAGTTAGACTGAGTCCTGTATGCAAGCCTTTTCCGCAAAGCGAGAAACTGCCTTTTAATGTGGTTTGTTTCATCATAATTGTCTTACTATATGTTTGTATTATTTTCTAATTCTTTTTGGGTTGCTGAGGATTATTTTTTCTTTAGTTCCTCAATCTGCCTTTTCAAATCGCTAAGTTCCTTGTACATGTCGGGCAAGCGACGGAAGATGGCCTGCGACTTGAAGTATGCCTTGGGCTCCATAGGAGGAGTGCCAATCAATGTCTGGTCGCCCTTGATATTACCGGGAACGCCCGACTGTGCACCAAGGAACACCTTGTCGCCGATGGTGATGTGGCCCGCAAGGCCCACCTGTCCGCCAAACATACACCACGAACCAATCTTGGTGCTGCCTGCAACACCTACCTGAGCAGACATAACCGTGTTTTCTCCTACCTCCACGTTGTGGGCTATCTGGATGAGATTGTCGAGCTTCACACCCTTGCGGATGATTGTACTGCCCATGGTGGAACGGTCGATACAAGTGTTGGCGCCGATTTCAACATCGTCCTCTATTGTGACAATGCCAATCTGAGGTATCTTGTCGTATCCCTCGGCATTGGGGGCAAAACCGAATCCGTCGGCTCCGATGACACTTCCTGCATGGATTGTCACATTATTACCAAGTCGGCAACCTTGGTAGATGGTAACGTTGGGATAGATGATACAGCCTTCACCCAAGGTGACACCGTCGCCGATGACTGCATGGGGATATATCTGGCTTCCTTTGCCAATAGTAGCACCGTCGCCAATGACGGCATAGGCTCCAATATATACCTCCTCGGCAACATTGGCGCTCGCGGAGATGGATGCCGTCTTATCGATGCCTTGCTTTTTAGGCATACTGGCAGCATACAACTGCAACAGTTTGGCTACGCATTCATAGGCATTCTTAACACGAATGAGAGTCGCGCTCACTGGTTTCTCCAATTCCACATCCTCGTTGATGAGAACAATGCTTGACTCTGTGTCATAAATATAATGGAGATATTTGGGATTGGAAAGAAACGAAATCGCTCCTTTCTTGCCTTCTTCAATCTTGGCGAAGGTGTTGACAGAAGCGAGTTCGTCGCCTTCTACTTTTCCACCGATATACTCGGCTATTTGTTTCGCTGTAAATTCCATATACTGTCAATGTCTTGATATTATTCTGCAAATATATATATAATATTTGTAACAACAAGACTAAATAGCAAAAAATTGATATTTTTTTTCTCTATTCCTTATTTTATTTAGGAATTATAACATATCTTGGCAAGTTCTAACGCCATTTGCTCTTGAAGCTCCTTGGCTTTTTGGCCTGCCACCTCGGCGTAGTCCTCACCATTGCTGGCATAGATAATGCCGCGGGAACTGTTGACAAGCAAACCGCAGTCCTTGGTCATGCCATAGCGACATACTTCCTCAAGACTGCCGCCTTGAGCGCCAACGCCAGGAACAAGAAGGAAACTCTCGGGGGCTACCTTGCGGATGTCCTCGAACATTTTGCCTTGGGTGGCACCTACCACGTACATCATATTATTGATGTCGCCCCATTGCTGACTCTTGCGTATCACCTTCTCGAAGAGACGCTCGCCTTCGGTGTCGGTGGTGAGTTGGAAGTCGTTGCTGCCCTTGTTGCTGGTGAGGGCAAGGAGAATGACCCATTTGCCGTCGTAGCCAAGGAAGGGAGTGACACTGTCTTCACCCATATATGGAGCCACTGTGAGGGCGTCAACATCATATTCCTCAAAAAAGGTGCGGGCATACATCTTTGATGTGTTGCCAATGTCGCCACGCTTTGCATCTGCTATGATGAAATGGTCGGGATAATATTCGTTGAGATAATTGATTGTCTTCTCAAAGGCAATCATACCCTTGACACCAAAGGCCTCATAGAATGCCAAGTTGGGTTTGTATGCCACGCAATATGGGGCGGTGGCATCTATTATGTTCTTGTTGAAAGTGAATATGGCATCGTTGTCATTCAGAAGATGTTGGGGTATCTTCTTCAGGTCGGTGTCAAGACCGACGCAGAGAAAGCTCTTCTTTGTCTTAATCTGCTCAATCAGTTCTTCTCTGTTCATATCTTTAATATTTTTATTTTTTAATATTTTAATTTTTTAATATCAGAGCTCCGCTCTGACTAAAGCTCCGCTTCCTTCATTCGTTCTGCATTCTCGGCAACAGTGAGGGCATCAATCATGTCCTGGATGTTGCCGGCAAGAAAGCCTTGAAGATCATGGGTAGTATAACCGATGCGGTGGTCGGTGACACGTCCCTGTGGGAAGTTGTATGTGCGAATCTTTGCACTGCGGTCGCCAGTGGAAACGAGAGTCTTGCGACGACTTGCAATGTCGTCGATATACTTTTGGTGCTCACGATCATAAATAAATGTGCGAAGGCGTGAAAGTGCTCGCTCCTTGTTCTTAGGCTGGTCGCGAGTCTCTGTACACTCTATTAGAATTTCTTCTACCTCACCAGTGTTTGGGTTCTTCCAGGGATAGCGCAGACGCACTCCCGACTCCACCTTGTTGACATTCTGACCGCCAGCTCCTGACGAACGGAAGGTGTCCCACTTGATGTCGCCCTCATTGATGTTCACCTCAAACTTGTCGGCTTCGGGAAGTACGGCTACCGTAGCGGCACTGGTGTGCATGCGGCCTTGGGTCTCGGTGGCGGGCACACGCTGAACACGATGTACGCCCGATTCATACTTCAAGATACCATAAACACCATCACCACTGACGGCAAAGTCAATTTCCTTGTACCCGCCCACAGCACCTTCGCTCACACTCGTCACTGAGACATTCCATCCCTTGGAGTCGCAGTATTTCTTGTACATCGCAAAAAGGTCGCCGGCAAACAGGGCAGCCTCGTCGCCACCGGCTCCGGCGCGGATTTCCATCTGAACATTCTTTCCGTCTTCGGGATCCTTGGGAACAAGGGCTATCTTTATCTCCTCCTCAATCTTGGGTTGAAGAGCCTCATTGTCAGCCAATTCCTCGCGAGCCATTTCCTTCATCTCTGGGTCGCTCTCGTTGGCAAGGATGTCCTTGGCCTCCTTGATGGAGTTGATAGATGCGATATATCTCTTGCGAGCGTCCATGATGTCACTCAAATCCTTGTATTCGCGTGTAAGTTTGACAAAGCGGTCTTGGTCGGCTATCACCGAGGGGTCGGTAATCAAGGTTGACACTTCCTCGAATCGGCTTACCAATCCTTCAAGCTTCTGTAATATACTGTTGTTCTCAATCATTTATTCAAAAAGAACTTTAATATTTTAATTCTTTAATATTTTAATTACTACGATATTAATCGTAGTCAAACGTTCCGTACTCCGACTTGATGGTGAGGCTCTTCTTGCCTTCCTCAATTCGTCCAATTATCTCTGCGTCGATATTAAATGAACGTGATATGTCGATCACCTTTTGGGCATTCTCTGGGGAGAGATAGATCTCCATGCGATGTCCCATGTTGAACACCTTGTACATCTCCTTCCAGTCGGTGCCGCTCTCATCGTGAATTGCTCGGAAAAGCGGTGGGATGGGGAACATGTTGTCCTTGATGACATGGCAGTTGTCGCCAACAAAGTGAAGAACCTTTGTCTGAGCTCCACCTGTGCAGTGTACCATTCCATGGATGTCGCTGCGCATCTCGTCGAGTATCTTCTTGATGACAGGAGCATAAGTGCGAGTGGGGGAGAGGACAAGTTGGCCTGCATTGACGGGAGCACCATCAACCGGTTGGTCGAGTCGGTAGGAACCGCTATATACCAATTCGTCGGGCACGGCATGATCATAGGTCTCGGGATATTTCTCGGCAAGATATTTCGAGAAAACATCGTGACGGGCTGAAGTCAATCCGTTACTGCCCATGCCGCCGTTGTATCTTGTCTCGTATGTAGCCTGTCCGCATGAAGAAAGACCTACGATTACATCACCGGGACGGATGTTGGCATTGTCGATGACATCACTGCGCTTCATACGGCATGTGACTGTGGAATCAACAATTATTGTCCTGACAAGGTCGCCGACATCTGCTGTCTCGCCACCAGTGGCATATATTCCTACTCCCATGTCGCGCATTTGCTGTAACAGTTCGTCTGTACCGTTGATAATGGCAGATATTACCTCGCCGGGAACAAGCATTTTGTTGCGACCAATGGTGCTTGAGACGAGAATGTTGTCAACAGCTCCCACGCAAAGCAAGTCGTCGGTATTCATTATCAATGCGTCCTGAGCAATGCCTTTCCATACACTCAGATCGCCAGTTTCCTTCCAATAAGCATAGGCTAACGAAGATTTTGTTCCAGCACCATCGGCATGCATGATATTACAAAAATCAGGATCGCCACCCAATATATCGGGGATTATCTTGCAGAATGCCTGTGGGAATATTCCTTTGTCAATGTTCTTTATTGCATTGTGAACATCTTCTTTGGCGGCACTTACACCGCGCATCATATAACGGTTGGAGTTCATAATATTTTCTTTTTCTTATATAAATTAGTTATTATTCCAAAAATCCCAACTTGCAAAGGCTTGTAATAGCAGCATCTCAAGTCCATTGCAAGTGCTTGCACCTTGTTCTTTGCCCTTCTTAAGGAAGAGAGTCTCATCGGGGTTGTAGATAAGATCATAGAGAAGATTGCGACTATCCATAGCCTCGTAGGGTAGTTGAGGACATTCCTCGACATGGGGATACATGCCACAAGGAGTGCAATTGACGATGACATTGTATTCCTTGACAACTTCGGGAGTGACATCGGAATATTGGATTGTGCCTGGACGCTCATAGCGACTGACAAACACGGTTTCGAGTCCTAAACTCTTCAGACCGAAGTCGATTGCCTTTGAAGCTCCCCCGGTGCCAAGGATAAGGGCTTTCTTGTGATAGCTCTCCAATTGGGGATGGATACTTTGAGTGAAACCGATGACATCAGAGTTATAGCCCTTAAGTGTGGTTTCACTTCCATGGTGTTCTACCTTGATGACATTGACAGCTCCAATAGCTCTTGCCTCAGGACTGATGTTGTCAAGGAAAGAGATGACCTTCTCCTTGTAGGGAATGGTCACGTTGAGACCTCGCAGCTCGGGATTAGAGTCAATAATCTCAAGCAACGAATCAATGGTGGCAATCTCATAGTTTTCATACACGGCATCCATGTTTTCATCACTGAACTTCTGGTTGAAGTAGCTCTTTGAGAATGAATGACCTAAAGGATAGCCTATCAAACCGTATTTTTCCATAGCCTATATATATAATAATGTATAACTATTTTGTAGCAATATAGAGTGTACATATTCCGAAGGTGAGTCGTTGGAAAGATGCATCCGAAAAACCAGCCTTGACAAGGATGTCCATCATGCGCTCGCCTTGGGGGAATGCCTCGATGGTGGCAGTGAGATAACCATAGGCACTCGTGTCCTTGGAAATCATGCGTCCTACAAGCGGAAGAACTGTATGGGAATACACCTTGAACAGTTGCTTCATCGGAAACCTAACGGGTTCCGTGAGTTCAACGATGCATAGATGTCCACCCTTTTTCAGAACACGGCACATTTCACGGAGTCCCCTGTCAAGATCAGGAAAGTTGCGGATGCCAAATGCCGCTGTAACGGCATCGAAGGTATTGTCGGCAAACGTCAGTTGCATACAATCTTCCTTGGCAAATGAAATTACGGAGTCGAGAGACAATTGTTTGACTTTCTTTCTGCCTACTTCCATCATGCCTTCGGATATGTCGCAACCCACAAGACTTGTGGGGCGCAACATTTGGGCCGCAAGAATAGCGAAGTCACCAGTGCCGGTGGCTACGTCAAGTATCTTGCGCGGATTGTATGGAGATATTGCCTTTATGGCCTTTCGTCTCCATCCCTTGTCGATGTTCCATGACAATTGGTGGTTGAGCCTGTCGTAGGTGGGGGCAATGGTATCAAACATCTTTTCCACTTGCTCGGCCTTGTCGCCATTATTGTCGTAGGGTTTTATTTTTTCCTGGTCGTACATAATATTGCGTGCAAAATTACAACATTTTTTTCTAATAGACGAATAATATTCGAGAAAAATTACAATAATCCCTTTGTACTGGGTAATTCGTAGTGGTAAATGTCTCTTTTTACCGCCATTTTCAGACTGCGTGCAAGAGCTTTGAAGATGCCTTCTATCTTGTGGTGCTCGTTGGAGCCTTCGGCCTTGATGTTGAGGTTCATGCGTGCAGCATCGCTGAGACTCTTGAAGAAATGCAGGAACATCTCTGTGGGCATTTCTCCAATTTTCTCTCTATGGAACTCGGCATCCCATACAAGCCACGGACGACCTCCAAAGTCGAGTGCTACTTGGCAAAGACAGTCGTCCATAGGCAGAGAGTAGCCGTATCTTTCAATTCCTCTCTTGTCGCCAAGTGCCTTCAGGATACACTCGCCAAGTGCAAGGGCGGTGTCCTCGATGGTGTGATGCTCGTCAACATGCAGATCACCATTGGTATGCACCATGAGGTCAATCATTCCATGCTTGCCTATTTGCTCAAGCATATGGTCGAAGAAACCAAGTCCGGTAGAGATGTCACACTTTCCTGTTCCGTCGAGGTTGATGCTCACATGAATGTCAGTTTCCTTGGTAGTTCTCTTTACTTCGGCAATTCGCTCGCCTGCAAAAAGAAACTCGGCAATCTTGTCCCATGTCATGCCTTCCTTGCCTAATATCAGCGACTTACATCCGATGTTCTCGGCAAACTGTCTGTCGGTGTCACGGTCGCCGATGACAAAACTTCCAGCTATGTCATATTCGGGGTTGTTGATATACTTCTCTACAAGTCCCGTATTGGGCTTGCGAGTGGGGGCGTTGTCCTCGGGAAAATGAGGGTCGATGAGAATGTCGTCGAATGTTATACCCTCACCCTCCAATGTCTGGAGAATGAAATTATGGACAGGCCAAAACGTATCCTCGGGGAAGGATTCTGTCCCGAGACCGTCTTGGTTGGACACCATCACAAACTCAAAGTCAAGCTTTGAACGAATAAAACTAAGGTTGCGGAATACGCCCCTCTTAAACTTTAATTTCTCGAAAGCATCAATCTGCTCGTCAGCCGGTTCCTCAATGAGAGTTCCGTCACGGTCAATAAATAATATCTTTCTCATTTGATTCATAAGTTACATAATAAACATATAGCATAGATAGTCGAATATATCCATGGATAATTCCTGCAATTAACATCACTATTACCGTCATCGGAATGGAATAGGATGGCATACCAATGGGGTCATCGTAAAGTACTCCCATGTTTGCCTGGATATTGGCAAGGCAAAGAACATTAGCGGGCAGTAGAATGATATCTGATAGTACGCCTGAAACGATGAACGTGATAAGTGTCACAACAAACCATTTACCCCAATGCTTGAATCCTCTTTTGTAGGTAGGCCAAAGGTTTTTCCAATACTTGCGCTTTGGATTGAAGAGATAGCTGAAAAGGCTTTGCATCAGGGGCAAGGCAAGTAGTGCTCCAATGCCGAAGGTAAGTATTGTCAATGGCAATGCCAAGAGCAATGTAGAGAGAAATGCCTTGGTTGTTCGCCATTTGCCAACGTTTAGGCCTTTGGCATAAAGAATGAGTTCGGCTATCGCTCCGACTATGATTGCAGCTAAAGTTATGGCAAAAATCATGATGTAGTCGGAAAATACAGTGGTTAGAGACTGCGGGTTGACTAAAACACTGAGGTTGAGCCTTGGATAATAAATCACTAATATAGTTGCTAAGGTGCTGAAACACAGACCATAAGCAAGCGCGGCAATCCACGAGCGTCTAACGATGCTGCGGAATTCCGACATGTAAAAATGATAACCGGTACGTATGCACGAACGGCTACTTCTGCTCTTTGACAGAGCCTCTGAATTGCTTTTTTCCATTGTTTAATCCTTAATTATTTCTAACAATGTGCAAAGATAAGAATTTTTTTTGTAACTTTGCATCATAATTTACACTAATTATGAAAATATTGAAGTGGGGCTTCATCGGATGCGGTGAAGTGACAGAGAAAAAAAGTGGTCCGGCATTCAGTGAAGTACCGGGTTCGAGCGTTGAGGCAGTTATGAGTCGCAGCGAAGAAAAGGCGCGTAGTTATGCCGAAAGGCACGGTATAAAAAAGTGGTACACCGATGCACAGGAACTCATTGACGATCCTGATGTCAATGCTATATATATAGCAACTCCACCATCGAGCCATGCCACGTTTGCCATTATGGCGATGAAAGCCGGTAAGCCGGTATATGTAGAGAAACCATTGGCTGCATCATACGATGACTGTGCCAGGGTGAATCGTGTCAGCGAGCAAACTCATGTGCCGTGTTTCGTTGCATATTACCGCAGGTATCTGCCGTATTTCCAGAAGGTGAAAAGCATAATCTCCAATGGTGTGATTGGTGATATTGTTAGTGTTCAAATCAGATTTGCCGTACCTCCGCGCGATCTTGACTATAGTCACCCGGAAAATCTTCCTTGGCGTCTGCAACCCGATATTGCGGGCGGAGGATATTTCTATGACTTGGCACCACATCAGTTGGACTTGCTGCAGGACATCTTCGGAGTGATTATCGAGGCTCACGGCATTTGTTCCAATCGTGCAGGTCTATATCAGGTTGAAGATTCTGTAAGCGCATGCTTTAAGTTTGAAAACGGATTGTCGGGAAGTGGTTCGTGGTGTTTTGTTGCCTATGAGAGTGCCAAGGAAGACCGTGTAGAGGTTGTGGGCACTAAGGGACAACTGAGTTTTTCCGTATTTACGTATGAACCTATCACCCTGATAACATCTGAGGGTATTCAGACGATTGCAGTGCCAAATCCTCCATATGTGCAGTATCCTCTAATAAAGAGTGTGATTGAACATTTACAAGGATTGGATGTCTGCACATGTACAAGTATGTCTGCTACTCCCGTTAACTGGGCGATGGACAGAATTTTGGGGAAATTTTAATTATTAATTAGGACTTAGGGATTAGGAATTAGAGATGAGAAGTGTATTGATTGGAATGTTTTTAATATTCTTTGCCGTTGTCTCTTTGGCGGAAGACAATGGCAAGGAGACTATTGACACTATTCCACATCTCAATGTAAATCTAAACAATCCTGAATTAGGCGTTATTAGAAAGACTGTTAGAGGGTTTAGCGCAATTGACACCAATTATGTGGAGCCGCAGCACTACAACTGGGCTTTTATGATACAAAATACATATAATTACGACGTATATAGACTTAGTAGTGCTTATGGACATGAAATATGGCTTTCTCCTGACGTGATGTTCAGAATTGGGCCCTATTTCGGTTGGAGATGGATCTTTTTAGGTACTACTTTTGAACTTAAAAATATAGGAGTGGATAGCAATTCATTAAAAAAAGAATTCACACTCAGTTTGTATAGTGCCCAAATCGGTGTTGACTTGTATTATCGCCGTACTGGGAATGACTACAAGATAAGAAGGGCGAATTTTGGTGACGATAATTTGAATCGCAAACTGCGTGATGTGCCATTTGACGGACTGAATGTGGGCATCACCGGACTTAATGTATATTATATATTTAACCATAATAGGTTCTCATATCCTGCCGCATTTGCCCAAAGTACATGTCAGAAAATAAGTTGCGGTTCGTGGATGGCTGGTTTGGGATATACTCACCATAATCTTGATTTTGATCATGAAAAATTGAAGAACGTAGTTGAGAAAACAACTAACCATAAAGTGGAGATAGACAGTTCGCTGATGTTCAATAGTTTGAAATACAATGATTTGAATTTATCAGTAGGCTATGGATACAATTGGGTGTTTGCCCGTAATTGGTTACTTGGTGCAAGTCTCTCATTGGCATTGGCATATAAGTGGTCGAGTGGTGACACCAATCAGCCTTCCGATGATTTTTCGTTCAAGAATATTAATTTGGATGGAGTGGGCAGGCTAGGAGTAGTGTGGAACAACACGAAGTGGTATTTTGGTTCTAATGTCATAGTGCATAGTTATAATTACAGAAAATCACGTTTTGCCACAAATAATTTTTTTGGCAGTCTGAATATATACTGTGGATTTAATTTTTCGTTAAGGAAGTCGTATAGAAAAAAATGAAGTATTGGATATTGATAATATTGAACCTTTTGCCCGTTATTGATGTTGTGGCACAAAAAGGGTTGAATACTGACAGTGTAAATGTTGTCAGCTGGCTAAACGAGGCACGTAAAATGCCTTCCTCAACTTGTTTCCCTATTTTCTTTGCCGAGAAGTTCTTGGGAAAGCCTTATGTCGCCCATACATTAGAAATAAACGACGGGGAACAACTTGTGGTAAATACACGGCAACTCGACTGTACTACATTGGTGGAGAATGTTGTGGCTTTGACATGTGCTCTCAAAAGAGGGGATGGCTTGTATAAGGACTATCTCTTTTATATAAATAAAATAAGGTATAGAAAAGGGCGCAATAGTGGATATGTTTCGCGCTTGCATTATTTTACAGAATGGATAGATGACAATACAGAAAAGGGTATAGTAAGGGAGAGGCAAAAGCCTAATCCTCCTTTTTCTGCAGTTCAGACTGTCAGGTTGGGATATATGAGTAGTCATCCGAATAGTTACAAAGCATTGAGAAATAATCCGGATTTTATGGACGATATATATATAATGGAACAAAATATTAGCGGACAGAAATATCGATATATTCCGAAGGCAGCTGTGAAGAATACAGCTTCAATGAGAAAAGCAGTGAAAAATGGTGATATCATAGCTATCACTTGCAAGAAAAAGGGGCTCGATATTGCACATCTTGGATTTGCGGTTTGGAAGAAAGATGGACTTCATCTGCTTAATGCCTCGCAAATACATAAAAAGGTGGTATTGGAACCGATGACACTTGGAAAATATCTGTCTAGTCATCCATCGCATACGGGAATAAGAATAATTGAAATATTATAATAAAAACAGCAAAGTTATGGAATTACCTGATTTTATGAGTTTTGCCAACAAGTTTTCACCTGCCGACTTTGTCGATAAGGTGGCTCGTATAGCCAAGCGGGCTGGCGCAAAATTGGTTTATGCAGCATTGATATTATACTATACGCTGCAGAGTGATAAGGTGTCGAAAGCCGACAAGGCTTTGATTGTGGGTGCATTGGGATATATGATCAGTCCGTTGGACGCAGTGCCTGATGCTATTCCAATTGTAGGACTTACAGATGACCTTGCAGTGCTGGTGTATGTGCTGAAAAAGGTATGGGTAAATGTCGAGCCGGAAATTAAGGACAAGGCACGCGCGCGTTTGTCCAAGTGGTTTGATGAAGATGAAATCAAGGAGATAGATGATTTTAAATTTTAAATCAGAGGGTATCCTGAATTATTTGGTTGTACATCCAGATATAAGTTCATATCTGGATGTACTTTCTTTGAATATATTCAAATAGTCTTTGTCAAAATGGCATTTGGCCATTATTTTCCTGTCCAAAAGGAGTTTCACCACTAGGAGGCATGGAATCTCCTCCATTAATTTTCGAACCAACAATTTCGCCACCGCCAATTCCAGGATTTTCTATGTTGGTATTGGAATCCTCTGGATTTTCAAATCTTGTAAACTCACCTCGGAAGTTAAGTAAGACATCGCCCGTAGCGCCTTTTCGGTGCTTGGCGATGATAATCTGAGCCATACCGTGAAGGTCTCTTCCGTTTTCATCTTGATAAATGTGATAGTATTCAGGTCTATGGACAAAGAGAACCATGTCGGCATCCTGCTCGATGGCACCCGACTCACGGAGGTCACTAAGTTGAGGACGTTTACCTTCAAGGCCTTCACGAGATTCCACTCCACGATTAAGCTGACTCAATGCAAGGATTGGAATATCAAGTTCCTTAGCTATTTGCTTGAGCGAGCGAGATATGGTTGATACTTCTTCCTGACGGCTGCTGAATCTCATGCCATTGGCATTCATAAGCTGAAGATAGTCAATCATTATGATTTTCACACCATGGTCGCGCACCAGTCGGCGTGCCTTTGTTCGTAATTCAAAAACGGAAAGTCCTGGTGTGTCGTCAACATATAGTGGAGAACCGATGAGATTGTTTAGACGTTTGTCAAGGCGTTCCCATTCATCCGGCTTCAATTGACCATTCAATATCTTGCTGCCTTGAATTTCACAGCAGTTGGAGATGAGGCGGTTGACGAGTTGTACATTGCTCATTTCAAGTGAGAAGAATGCCATAGGAACTTTGTAATCGGCGGCAATATTCTTTGCCATTGACAGGGCGAATGATGTCTTGCCCATCGCTGGACGTCCTGCAATAATAACAAGGTCGCTGGCTTGCCATCCACTGGTGATATTGTCGAGTTTGTGATAGCCGGTAGGTACTCCAGTTAGACCGTCTTTGTTTGCTGCTGCCTTTTGGATTACCTCTACCGCATTAGATATCACCGGGTCAATCTGCGTGTAGTCCTTCTTCATATTGCGGCGTGATAGTTCGAAGAGCGAACCCTCAGCATCTTGCATCAAATCGTCGATATCCATAGAACCATCAAATGCCTTCGTTTCTATGTCGCTGGCAAAGGATATGAGTTGGCGTGCAAGAAACTTGTGAGCTATGATGCGTGCATGATATTCAATATTGGCCGACGAGGCAACCTTGTTTGACAGGTCGGCAATGTATATGGCTCCTCCTACTTTGTCAAGACTGCCTTGGCGCTCGAGCTCGTCGGTGACGGTAAGTACGTCAACGGGTTTTTCTGCTATGCTTAGGTCGCGTATCGCAGAATAAATTAGTTGGTTGCGTTGCTCATAAAAACTCTCGGGAGATAGTATTTCGCATACCACGGCATAAGCGTCGCGGTCATTCATAAGTGCTCCCAATACAGCCCTTTCCACTTCGAGAGCCTGTGGCTGAAGGTGGGCATATGTAGTGTTATCAATGCTTTTTTTTGCCATAATTGTTTTATTTTGGTTGCAAAAGTACAAAAAATCTTCTTAAAACTTTCATAATTCAGAAGAATTAATTACTTTTGCATAAAAAAATCCGACTATGATAAATTTCCCTGTTGCAAAAATCAATCTTGGACTCAATGTAGTGAGCAAGAGAGAAGATGGTTACCATAATTTGGAGACTGTGTTTTATCCAGTACCCATCAAGGATGCACTTGAGGTTTTTCCAATGCATGATGAGTTTCCATCTGAGGTGAGATGTGATTTGAAGGTCACAAATCTTTTCATTGATGGTGACGAACAGAAAAACCTGGTTGTAAAGGCATACAACATGATAGCCCGGGATTATAATCTCCCGAGAGTGCATGTCCATCTCTATAAGCATATACCCACCCAAGCGGGTATGGGCGGAGGCTCCAGCGATTGTGCATATATGATTAGACTCCTTAATGTAATGTTTTCATTGGGAATGTCTGATGAGAAAATGATTGAATATGCGGCAAGATTAGGTGCCGACTGTGCTTTCTTCATTCATTCACGTCCGGCATATGCAGAAGGGATTGGCGAGAAGTTGCAACCTATTTCGCTTGATTTGAGTGGATATAAGATGTTGGTTGTCCGACCGAACATTCCGGTGTCAACCAAGGAGGCATTCTCGTTGATAACTCCACGGGCACCGAAAAAGAACTGTTTGGATATCGTACGCCAACCAATTGATACCTGGAGGGATGAATTGGTTAATGACTTCGAACAAAGCGTCTTTGCCTTGCATCCGCAAATAGGATTGCTCAAGGAGAGAATGTATGAGCAAGGTGCGGTGTATGCGGCTATGAGTGGAAGTGGTAGTAGTGTATTCGGCCTGTTTCGAGAAACTCCAGATGAGAATTCATTCGTGGGTTGTATGAATGAACTCTCTGTTTTTTCTATCGATATGTCTGATATTTGACAACATCTTCCATGTCAGGCGCGGAAGATGCGTGATAAGCTTGGCAAGAGTGCCGTTGCGCATCTTCCGTGGTATTGCAATCCACAATGACAATGATGTCAGAATGAAAAGCAACCACCATTTTAATGCCCATGTCAATGCAATAACAGACATTATCAGCGACCAGATAAATGTGCCAATAAGAAGCATTGAACGCGGGATAAGCATTTGTTGTATAGTTTTGTCTATATAGTTGATATTCAATTCTATTATGGATTTGGGGAGATTTTCCATCATGCTTAATAGGCTGTTTAATTGTGCTGACATCCATCTCTGGCGCTGACGTTGGAAATTTTCCTCATTACCTACTTTTTCATCATAAACATCAATGTCTGCTGCATATTTGATAAATATGTGTTCAATCAATAGCATTTTTTCTATTTCCCTGTCTTCACCAGCTGTTGAGAGAAGGTGAACATGTGTTTTGAACCAATCAAAATCGAAACACATTCCAGAACCAATAAGAGCCGATGACATTCCGATATTATTATGCCCCATACGGAAAAGTGAGTTATTTATTTCCTCACTAATGCCGTCGAGTTGTGCAATATTATTGTTGGCATTTTTTGCGCATCGGTGGCATTGTATAGCGGTAAACCCTTGATCGCAGATATGGTTGAGTCTTTCAAGAAAATCTGGTTTCACGACATTGTCTGCATCCAGGATGACTATATTATCATAATTATCCTTTGTATTATTAAATGCAAATTGCAGAGCTTTTGCCTTGGAACTTTTTTCAAACTGAGGTTGGAGCAGGGAAATCGGCAATTCAGACAGTTTTGCATTTGTTTCCTCACTCATGTGATCGGATACTACAACTATTGAATACTTATCCTGGGGGTAATGCTGGTTAAGGAATGATGAAATGGTATGAAGTATTACTATATCTTCACCGTATGCCGGGAATATGACAAGAAAACTTCTTTGTTCTATGGTACTCTTGTTGCTCTGTCCTTTAACACGATGGGTTGGGACAAGCGCATAAGTTAGCGCGTAGAAAAAGATATATCCTACGGACAATGCAGTAATGCACCATAACGCGATGTCAATGACGTGAACGATTTCCACGGCCATTTATATGTAGTATAGATAATATTAATGAGAATGGAAGTTTGATAAATGCCCTGTCCCAACGCTTGTCCACAAGATAGTCGGGAGTGGCAATTGCAAATATCAATAGAATGATAGCTGCTATTATCCACCATTTGATTGCCAGCGACATATAAATGAATGGAAGTACGATACTCATAAATATGATGATTCCCATCATAAGTGTTCGTGGAATAAGCATCCACTGCAAAATTTTATCTACCAAGTCATATTGCTTGTTGTATAATGCTGCTGGCAGGTATTTGATATTCTTTAGAATGGAGTGGAATTGCGTTGAAACCCAGCGTCCTCTTTGTTTATTGAAATCTCTGGTTGTTCTTGCCTTCTCGTCGAACACGAGGATATTATCAAAGTAATCTACGAAAATGTGTTGGCGCATGAGAAGTGCCTCAAGTTCCTTGTCCTCCCATGCAGCCTTGGTCTTGCTGATATTTTCTTTAAACCAATTATAATTGAATGCCATTCCCGATCCACTCAATGCCGATGGCAATCCCATGGATATATGGCCGAGGCGGAATACGGTATTGTTTATTTCCTCAAATGTAGCATCAAGAATTGCAGTGGATGTGTCGCGGTTCTTCGACACGCGATGTGCTTGTATTGCCTTTGTGCCAGCCGACTCGTATGCATTGTTTATCTCTTCAAGGAATTCTGGCAGTACCAAATTGTCGGCGTCAAGGACAACAACAATGTCGTAAATTTTAAATTGTGGGAGATTGTTTATCGCATACTGCAATGCTTTTCCCTTTGTGCTCTTTTTGAAATTCGGTGTTAGAAGAGTGATAGGGTATTGCGCCAGTTTAAAATTGGTTATCTCATTTTGGTGATCAGAGATAACTACAACGTCGAAAAGGCGTTGCGGATACATTTGTCCTAATATTGAATTTACAGTTCTTTCGATGACTTTATCACACTTGTATGCTGGTATAAGGACGATGATTCTGTTCTGTCTTTTGGATTTTACCACCTTTGTACCTCTTTTGATTTGTGAGGCAATTACAAATACGGTAAAATATGTGACTGTCGCTCCAACAGCCACGAACAACAATCCGTCAATAATAAATAAAATCCACCAAAAATCCATATCTTCAGTTATTTAAGAAATCAATTATACCTTTAATAGTTGCTTGCACGAGTTTTATTTTTCCGCATAACATGTTTTTACAAATGTCCCTTGTTCCTACAATGCATATCATATATAAATATGACATTAATCTGAAACGTTCAGCATTCCGTTTTATGTAGAGAAGTCGGTTGCGAGTCAGATAATAAGTCTTTAGCGGACTATTTGCTCCCGTGCTTCGGCTTTCTTTGTGATAAACCGTTGCGGATGGTTCATACCATATTTGGTATCCTTTTCGCTTCATCATCATCGACCAGTCCATCTCTTCGTAATACAGGAAATAACATTCCGGCATTAATCCAACATCGTCAATAGTGTCCTTCCTTACCAGCATGGCTGCTCCATGAGCAAAGGCTGTAGGACCAGGAATATCGTATTGTCCATTATCGGCCTCGTCATATCCGATGCCGCGATTTCGACAGGTGATACTCGACATTGGTGTGAATCCAGCATATTGTATGTGCCGACAGCCATAATAGAATCGTATCTTTGGGCATACAATGCCTATGTGGCTTGAACTCTCGATGCGCACAATGAGCCTGTCTATATCATTCATGTTTACCTCAGTGTCGTTATTGACGAAAAAGAGGTATTTGCCGTTGGAGTTTCTTATGCCAAGATTGTTGCCGCCGGCGAATCCCAAGTTTTTCTCGCTGCGGATGCATTTCACGTTTGGATATCGGGATGAAATCGTCTCCGCCTCATTATTTGCAGAGCCGTTATCAACCACAATCACCTCGGTGTCATTCGTGTCGAAGGCGAGTTGGTCAAGCAGTGCACATGTGTCATCCAGTCCATTGTAGTTGACTGTGATGACAGACAATCTATACTCTCGATGCACGTTTCTTCTCCAGTTTTAATCTCCGGCGCTCTTCTTGTTCAGCTAATAGTTTTGCCTCCCATTCATTCCATTCGTTCTCTATCTGTGGCAGCAGATATACCGTGGCCAGTCCTCCGTAGAAGATAAGCACGTTAGGAAACTGCATCAATATCTGGTTGGCGTATCCTCCAAGATGCATACCAATGAATGCCGCAGTATAAGCAATTCCGACTCCTCTAATAGAGATGTTTTTTAGTCGGAAGAATACTATCCAACAGGCACCGAGAAACATCACGGCATTCAATATACAGAACACCGTAATACCCACGACACCCGTTCTTACCCATATATATACATATTCCGAGTCGGGTGGCACTTGAGTGATAAGTTTGAACTTATTGAATGCTGGCACGTCACCGTTTTCGAGTCCAATGCCTACTCCCCAAGGTGCATCCACCATGTATTTTCTCAGTGTTGCTTTGTTTTGGTCACGCACTCCCAAAGAAGCATCCTCCTTGTCGAATGCAGTACGCATGCGTCGTATGTTGTCATTACTGTTTCCAATTTTAGTGAAAGCAAGAATATAGACAAATACGAGAAATATAACACCGACAGAGATAATAATCTTCTTGTTTTTGCTAAGCACGATAAATACCATAATGGCAGCAATAAAACAGAATAAGGCAGTACGCGTACCAGAACCAAAGAACGCCCATATTCCTATACATCCAGTAATAGCAAAGAATAGTCTTATCCTTTTTATTTTCATTGTTACGGCAATTATGAGAAATGCGGCTGATGCTACGGCTGTATGAATACCAAAATTAGCAGCATCTGTAAAACAAGAGAAATATCTGGTCTTACCACCCATGATATGAGCAGGAGAACTCATTAAGAATCTCTTTTCCGCTTCTGTCATACCGATATTTTTTTGTTTCCAAAGCCAAATAGCAGCAAACAAAATAAAAATAGCCCAGATGAAGAGAATGTTCATTACCTTCTTTGGAGTATCAATAAAAAGAGTGGTTACAACAAAAGCGTATAAAAGCTGCATCGACATAAGACGAGCACCAGTGTACCATCGATAAATGTCAATTCCCAATCCGCACTGGTCATTGAATATCTCAATGCAACAGAAAAGACACCACAAGAATGTACACAAGAACATCAGATTTATCAAGCGTGTGAGATGGAATCTCCAATGGTCAATGAGCACCATACCTATGAGCATCAATTCGAAGAGTTCGTTGATCATCGACACTGGTACTGGAGGGGGGAAGTGACGTGCGATAAACATCACAACAGTGTTGACGATGAACAAAGTATAGAACATCGCCATTTTTCTGCTGAACATGAAATAGGCAACGAGAGCGATGGCTGGAATGCACATCACTGCAATAAACGCGCTATAGCCACTACTCATGAAATTGAGTATGGCTATAGAGAAAAGGAGAAAGAGTAGGATAG
>OBLI01001429.1_pt1 | contig 23386 bp, 19 predicted proteins | sample 1519701 | NCBI WGS metagenome assembly OBLI01 (sample SAMEA3663005, study PRJEB22513) | pig gut metagenome | biome: pig gut; feature: pig-associated habitat; material: faeces | place: France | collected 2012
AAATTGCACTCCTTGTTCAAAATACAACTGAGGCAGAAAAATTTGTATGAAACAATTGTAGCTGTCTATCTGAAATAGAGCCAGAAGCTGACTTGCAAATTTTCCTGAACAAAATAATCATATGGCCTGATGCCGCAACTCTGAGAATTTTTCAGTCATTGAAATCATTCAAGTCCGTCACTTATAGAAGAATCTACTGCTAATTTTCTATCGTCCCTTTATCGTCCGTTTTAGAAAGCCTATCCGATCACGGCAACCCGAATTTGCAGAAATTATAAAAGTTTTGGAAAGAATTTGCAAAAAGAGCGAATTTTGTTTGAAAAGGGGGTATAATAACAGAAAATACATAGGAAGCGTGAGTTGATATGGAAAATCGTACAGAGATGGAAATGGAGCAGAGAATGCCGCTTACACGTGTGCAGGCAGATCCGGGCGTGGGACTTTCTGCGGAGCAGGTGAAGGAACGTTTTGCGTGTCATGCGGATAATTATAAAGTGGAATCGTCCACGATGTCGGTATCGGATATTGTGAAGTCGAATGTGTTTACGTATTTTAACCTTGTGTTTGCGATTATTGCAGTATTGTTGTCGATTGTCGGTGCGTGGCGCGATATGCTTTTTTTGCCAATCATTGTTGCGAATACATGTATTGGTATCATTCAGGAGATCCATTCCAAGAAAGTATTGGATAAGCTGTCAATTCTGAATGCACCGCAGAGTGTGGTCATTCGTGAAGGAAAGAAGGGACAGATTGCCGCTGATAAGCTGGTGTTGGATGATGTGGTTGAATTTACTGCGGGAAGTCAGATCCCTGCGGATGCAAAGATATTGGAGGGGGAGCTTCAGGTCAATGAGTCATTGATCACAGGCGAATCGGATGAAATTACAAAGAGTGTGGGGAATTCCCTGTTGTCGGGAAGTTTTGTTGTGTCAGGACGGGCTACAGCGCGTTTGGAAAAAGTCGGCAAAGATTCCTATATTTCAAAATTGACTTTACAGGCAACAAAGAGTAAAAAAGGCGAGCAGTCGGAGATGATCCGTTCCCTTAACTATTTGATCATGGTTATGGGTATCATTATTATTCCGATCGGAATCGCTTTATTCGTGCAGTCTTTTATTTATAACGAGGGTACACTTCACGACAGTATTACCGGAATGGTGGCTGCCATCATTGGCATGATACCGGAAGGATTATATCTGCTGTCGAGTGTGGCGATGGCGGTATCGTCCGTTCGCCTTGCACAGAAGAAAGTATTGATCCACGATATGAAATGCATCGAAACGTTGGCACGTGTTAATGTTCTTTGTGTGGATAAGACCGGAACGATCACGGAGCCAGGTATGCATGTATACGAGGTAGAAATCCTCGACGGGCTGGATGAGAATGCAACATGTAAAACACTTGCGGACGTTGTGAAAGCGCAGAATAAGGATAATGCCACGATGGAGGCTCTTCAGGCTCATTTTACCGAGGGTGGGGGAATGCGCGCCAAAGAAGTGTTCTCGTTTTCATCCGAGACAAAATTCTCCGGTGCGATCATGGATGATGGAAAGAGTTATGTGATCGGTGCACCGGAATTCGTATTGCGCAATCAGTTTGATGAATATCAGGAGCAGATTGCAGAGTACAGCAGCAAGGGCTACCGTGTGCTTGTGTTCGGAGCGTATGAGGGAACCCTGACGAAGAAACCGTTGACGGAACCAGTTGTTCCGATGGGGTTTGTTATGCTTGCCAATCCAATCCGAAAAGGCGCAAAGGAGACATTTACTTATTTCGCGGAAAATGAAGTGGAGATCAAAGTGATTTCCGGAGATAATCCGCTGACGGTATCGGTAATTGCCAAGGAGGCTGGAATTGCCAATGCAGAACGGTATGTGGATGCGTCTATTTTAAAGACAAAGAGTGATTATTATAATGCAGTCGAAGAATATACGGTATTTGGCCGTGTGACTCCGAATCAAAAGCGTATGCTTGTGCAGGCACTTAAAGCACATAAGAAAACGGTCGCGATGACCGGAGACGGTGTCAATGATGTATTGGCTTTAAAAGATGCAGACTGCAGTGTGGCGATGGCGTCCGGAAGCGATGCAGCTTCGAATGTATCACAGCTGGTACTGCTTGATTCGGATTTCTCGCGCATGCCGTCTGTTGTGGCAGAAGGCCGTCGTGTCGTTAACAATATTGAGAGGACGGCAGCCTTATATATCGTAAAGAATATTTTCTCTATGTTGCTTGCCATCTTCTCGGTTATCTTGTTACTGGATTACCCGCTTGAACCGACACAGGTTTCACTGATCAGTATGTTTACGATCGGAATTCCTTCGTTTATCCTGGCTTTAGAGCCGAACAAGAATCCAATCCGTGGTCATTTCTTGACGAATGTGTTGGTCAAGGCACTTCCGGCGGGACTTACAGACTTTATTGTAGTAAGCGGACTGGTTATCTTCTGCAGAGAATTCTCGGTGGATACGGATTGTCTGTCGACTTCCTGCACGATCCTTGTTGCTATCGTAGGTTTTATGATCTTGTATCGTATCGCAAAGCCGATGAATGTGGGACATATCATTATGATGATCGGTGTGATCGCCGGATGGCTGTTCTGTATGCTTTTTGTCAGCAAATTCTTTGCAATCACAAGTATTTCAAAGCAATGTGCGATGTTGATGATCGTGTTTGCCATCATTACAGAGCCGGCATTGAGATATCTGAGCGCCGTGGTGGAGTGGATCTATGCGAAGGCTACAGGGATTCGCAGTTGCAAGGAGAATTGAAATCGTCTATAATTAATTTATCTGTAGTTTTTCAGAAATTACGACGTCCTTATATGCAGGAATAACGAGCATGGGGCTTTCTTATATTGGTTTCTGAAGAGTTACCTAAATTATTATACAAAAGCAGGTGCGGGCGTGCGTAAACGAATCAGGCAGATTGCCAGAGGAAAGTTCGAATACGAGAAACCGTCGCTTTCACTACCGGATGAGGAACTAAACATTCAGGTAATCGAAGGACAGGAGTATGCTGGTAATTTTACGATTACCAGTACTAACCACGTGCCGGTGCGCGGCGTGGTGTACTCCACAAGCCCGAGAATGGAGTGTCTGACACCGCAGTTTGAAGGCGAAGAAGTACGGATTCGGTATCAGTTTTATAGCAAGGGTCTGGTTGAAGGCCAGGAAGAAAAGGGTGACTTTGTGATTGTTTGCAATCAGAGTGTGTACAGCCTTTCTTTTTGTGTATCTATAACGAAATTATATGCGGAAACTTCGGCGGGACCGGTGCGCAATCTGTACGATTTTACCTGCCTTGCGAGAGACAATTGGAGTGAAGCTTACCAGCTTTTTTATCATAAGAGTTTTGCCAATATCATCAAAGCGAAAGAAGTCAAGGAAGCGTTAATCTATCAGGGAATTCTGGGGGCGAAACCATCGCCGCAGAATATGGAGGAATTTCTGATCGGTATTCGCAAGAAAAATAAGATAGGCTTTTCGCTGGATCAGGCAGAGTGCAGACTGGATGCAGTGGAGGAAACTCTTCAGCAGTCGGTGGAGATCAAGAAGGATGAGTGGGGATATTTGGAACTTCATGTGAGCTCAGATGCCGATTTCATCCGTCTGTCGGAGAAAAAGATCACAACGGAGGATTTCCTCGGAAGCGCATATACGCTCAAGTATCTGATCGATTATGATAAGATGCATGCCGGCAATAACTATGGACGTATCATTGTAAAGTCAATCTACGAGTCGCATGTGCTGGAGGTTTATGCACACAAGGGGACGAAAACGGAAGATAAGGCTGTTTCTATCCGAACGGAGATCAGGGAGTGCAAGGCAGGAATCATGGAACTGTATCAGGCATACCGTTTAAAGAAGATTGTGACTGGTGTGTGGGCAAATGAGACGGTTGAGATATTAAATCATCTGCATGCAATCCTGCCGGATGAGCCAATGTATGTGTTAATGAAGGCACAGGCACTTGTCATCAATCGTCAGCGTCAGGAAGCGGAATGGATTCTTGAGGCATTTAAAAGAGACTGGACAGATCGACATGCGCCGGAATGGGGTTATTATCTGTATATTATGACATTGATGGAGAGAGAACCGTCTTATGTGGATCGTATGACACATGAAATTGAGGTGATCTTTCATGAAAATCCGGATTCTGCATTGCTTTTTTGGGTATTGTTGTTTTTGGAAGAAGACTATTACAATAACAGCGCGCATAAACTGAAGGCAATCGAGCATTGGGTAATGGATGGATGTGCGTCGCCATATTTGTACATAGAAGCGTATTATCTGATATGGCAGGATCCGTATCTACTCACGAAACTCGGTAATTTTGAGATTCGTATTTTAAGGTGGGCAATAAGGCATCAGGCTTTAAATCAGGATCTTGCGGCACAGATTTTTCAGGTTGCGCAGCCGAATACGGGATTTGATGCTACCGTTTATGAGCTTTTATGTGCGGCATATGAGGTGGATTCGAGCCCGGAAAATGTCGGATTTATCTGCAGCTACCTGATTCGTGCACAGAAATTCGATGTATGTTATCATAATTGGTTTGAGATGGGAATTGAACTGGAACTTCGTATTACAAGTCTGTATGAAGCATATCTACTCTCACTCGATGAGCGTGCGATCGGACATGTTCCGAAGATTATTCAGATGTATTTTCAGTACGATAGCAACTTGCCATATCGCAAGATGGCAATACTGTATAACAATATTATCGCATCCCGAAAATCGGACCCGGAAACCTATGCAAAGTACCAGCGGACGATGGGGCATTTTGCAATGGAACAGGTTGAGCAGGAGCACATGGATGATAATCTGGCAGTACTCTATGAGGACATGCTTGATCTGGGGCTGGTCAATGAGGAACTGGCGCATTGTCTTGCAAGGATTCTTTTTACGAGAAAGCTGATCGTGTTTGACAGGAAGATGGTTCGTGCGATCATTTATCAAAAACCTTTGAAGGAGCCGCAGATCGTTCCGATCGTGGAACAGGCAGCATATTTTCAGTTGTATTCGGATCAGTATGTGATATTGTTTGAGGATGAAAAGGGGCGCAGATATGTAAGCAGCGTTTCTTATCGACTAGAGAATCTGATGAAGCCGGACAGCTATCTGGAAAAGTGTATGCCGCTTGCACCGGATGAACTGCCGTACATTATCTCATATTTTGAGAAAAAGCCGAATTATCTCACTTACAGTAAGGAAGATGAGAAATATTTTGCGAGAATTCTTTTCGCAAAAGAGCTGGATGCTGTCTATCAGGCGGATATGGCACAGGAAATCCTTCGGTACTATCAGACAAAGGGACCACAGGATCTGGTGACGGATTATTTGAAGCAGGCAAACTATGAAACTATGCCGCAGGCGGTCCGCCAGTATATGATGGAGATGCTTGTGGATAATCATTTGTACGAAGAAGCTTATTCGTGCATGGAAATTTACGGAATGGATCAATTTGGCATGGCTGCCAAAGTTACGCTTGCAAGTTACAAGATCCGACAGCTGGCGGAGGAGGAAGAGGCAGATGAGAAGGTGCTTCTTCTTGCAGCCAATGCTTTTGGTAATAAGAAGTATAATGATTCAATTCTCGATTATCTGTGTCGTTTTTATAACGGGCCGTCGCAGATGATGCTGCGATTATGGAGAGCAGCTCGAGAATTCGAGATTCCGACATTTGAACTGGAAGAACGCATTCTTGTGCAGATGATGTATGCACAGGAGCCTCTTACCGATGCGGAGAATATCTTTGCTCATTATTATGAAGCGGATGGCAGAGATCTGGTTGTGCTTGCCTATATCAGTGCGCGGGCACATGCATATTTTGTAGAAGATGAGCCACTTTCCGAGGATGCGCTTCTTGTGATTACGGACCGGTATAAGCGGCACATGGAGTTAAATGACGCCTGCTGTCTGGCTTTACTTAAGTCTCTGGCTCAGATCAGTCAGCCGGATGACGAGCAGTTTGCAATGGAAGATGCGTTGCTTGCCGAATATACATGCAGAAATATGAATTTTGCGTTTTATAAGCGGTTGGATAAGCGGCTTGTACATAAATATCATCTCTATGACAAAGTATTTCTGGAATACCGTACAAGCCCTAAGAAGCATGTGGTGCTTCATTACAGCAGGGACGAGGACGGAGAGAATTTTGTCAAGGAGGACATGCCGGATGTGTACGATGGCATTTTTGTGAAACAGTTTGTACTCTTTTTTGGGGAGATGGTGCAGTATTATATCACGGAGGAGTACGGCAATCAGGTGGAGGTCACGCAGTCGAGCAGGCTTACCAGTACCGATGTGTATTCACAGAAGGATGAGAGTCGTTACAACCTGTTGAATCAGATGTTAATGTCATCCACTTTGCAGGATGAGAAATCTTTATATCATAACATGAAACAGTATGCCGGATTTGATGAGGTAACGAAAAAAGTATTCAAGCTTTTGTAAAGAGGAGTGTCGATGGAAAATCCATGCTATCTTGGCATTGATCTCAGTGATTCGTATGCCATGGTAAGTTATTACGAATTGAATATGAGTGAGCCTGACACGGTCAGTACGGTTGCCGGAAGTGAGAATTATCATATTCCGACGCTGCTTGCACGACGCAAAAACGTTGGAATGTGGTATTACGGCGAGGAAGCGAAGAAGATGGCAAAGACGAGTGAAGTAATCTGCGTGGACTCTCTGTTGCGGCGAGCGGTGGCCGGAGAAGTCATCGGAGTGGGAGGCGAGAATTATGAGGCCGTTGATTTGCTTGCTTTGTTCTTGAAGAAAATGATGGAACTTCCACTAAAGCTAGGAAACGGCAGAAGTGTGAAACGTCTTACAATCACGGTTGACCGGCTGACGAGGGAGAATATGGAAGTGTTTTGGAAGGTGGCAGGCCGTCTGGAACTGACTGCAGATCGTTTTATGGTTGTGGATCATAAAGAGAGTTTCTATTATTTTTCGTTGAGTCAGCAGGAATCGTTATGGCTTCATGATGTTTTTCTGTTTGCCTGCGAGGGGGGCAGCTTGTATTCATATGATCTCAAACGTGATATGCGTACAACGCCACAGGTGGTTTCCATTCATGAGTCGCCGCGTTATACGTTGAAAGAGAATCGGGATGATTCGTTTGTTGATATTATGAATAAGGCTTTTGAAAATCGTATCGTCTCTACGGTATATCTTGTGGGTGATGGGTTTGACGGTGGATGGATGAAGAATTCACTCAATGTGATGTGTCGTGGACGCAGGGCTTTTATGGGAAAGAATCTATTCTCGAAGGGAGCTTGTTATGCGGCTGCGGTGCGGGATCGGGAATCCTGGCCATATATCTATATGGGCGAAAATGAGATGAAGTTTAATCTCAGTCTTAAAGTTAAGGATAAAGGCAAGGTGGCCTTTTTTAATTTGATCAGTGCGGGAAGAAACTGGTTTGAGACAAAGGGGGAATGTGAGGTCATCCTGTCCGGAACGCCGGAAATTGATTTCTGGAAACAACTTCCGAACAGTAGAGAAGCCAAGATTGAAACACTGGAACTGACGGATCTTCCGCGCAGACCGGATCGTACGACAAGAGTGCGTGTGGTGGCAACTCCGATCGCGGATGACAAGATTGCAATCAAAATCCGGGATCTCGGGTTTGGAGAATTTTTCCGGGGAACCGATAAAGTCTGGAAATATACAATGGTAATGTAGAGGTTGTTATGGGTGAGTTATTATTTTGTCATGAGCCGATCGCGGCACTGCCTTATTATGTGGAGGGAATAGGGATCAATCTCTATTCTATGGAAGAATTGTGTTATTACATTATGGGTAATACATATCTTTTGGACAACTCCTTTATGAGTGAGGAATTGTGTACGTGGGTGGAAAAGCAGATGGGACTCTATAAGCTGGCGGAACAGCTTAGGGATATTATGCGGGGGCAGGGACTTCTCTCGGAATTTGTGCTGGCAATATTGGAACAGAACGGATACTGCACGATGAAAGAGATGCAGGATATCGTCCTGACGATCCGGCAGATGGAGGAGAAGTCGGATTTTGAATGTAACAAGATTCGTGCGGACCAGCTGATGGAAAAACAGAAGTATCTGGCAGGAATCTATGAATATAAGAGACTTCTGGACTCACCGGATGCAAAGGAAGCATCGGCATTGCTCCGCGGTAATATCTGGCATAATCTCGGTACCGCATATGCCAGGCTGTTTCTGTTCGAGGAAGCGGCAAAGTGTTATGAAAAGGCATACAAACTGAACGAATCGAGAGAATCGCTTCGGGAATGTCTGCTTTGTTACCGTTGCATGCACGATGAGACCGGATTTATGCGCAAAGCGATAGAACATAATATTGATGAGACAGGTATGCAGGAGATACGAAACGAATTGTCGCTTGCAAGTCGATCGGAAGGTTTGGAACAGTTTGAAGAACATCTGGAAAAACTGGCTGAGGCAAGTGAAGGCACTGCGAAAGTACAGGCAAAAAATGAGATTGGAGATATCATTTTCCGGTGGAAGGAAGAATACCGGAAGAGTTGCAGAGTATAGGAGTTTATGATTTTTTCAAAGTTATTTCGTAAAAATAAAAGAAGATACGATGCGCAGGATTACGATCAGAGTGAATATGCAAAGCTGCAGACAGAGAATATTGTCGAGGAACTGAATCTGTCCGATGAAGCACAGGCTAAGCGTTATGTGATTGATCTGTGTGAGCAGATGATCGCTGCTTCAAAAGAACTTGATGACGTGCGCAGTGAGTATAATCTGGTTACTGCTTATCTGACGGATATTCAGATCATAGAGGAACTGACGGATGCGGAGAAGGCTCCGATCGTGGAATGCGCGATGCATGTGGCAAAGCTGGACAAGGACCGCAACGAATTCTTAAAAACGCAGCGCAGGCTTTCTGAGACACAGTTTGCACAAATGCAGGAAGAGGAGGATGAACTTCCTGGAATTATCAGGCGGTTGAAGGAAAATGAGCGTTATATGGATGCGGTCAAGAAAGATCTCACGTATCTCGAGGGACAGAAATTGCAGTGGGCAATCCTTCGAAACGAAGCTGAACACAGTCAGAAACTGCTTCGCAAAGCATCGCAGTATCTGTTTGTTACGTTTGCATCGGTATTTGTCCTGTTTCTTGTCGGGGCCTGGTATTTTAAGTTTGACTCATCGTTGCCGCTTACAATTGCCGCATTTGTTGCAGTACTTGCAGGGGGATATGTTCTTGTGCGGTATCAGGATTGTTCAAGGGATATCAGGAGGTCGGATGTGAACAGAAATCATGCGATCTCATTGGAAAATCATGTAAAGATTAAATATGTCAATATTAAAAATGCCGTGGATTATACCTGCGAGAAGTATCATGCCCGCAATTCGCAGGAATTGGAGTATGTGTTTGAACAATATCAGGATGAGGCGCGTGAGAAAGAAAAGTTCCGTAAGACGAGTGATGATCTTGATTATTATTCCAAGTCGCTGATACAGTATCTGATGCGGCTTCGAATGTATGATGCACGAGTCTGGATCAATCATGCAAATGCAATTGTAGACAGTCGAGAGATGGTGGAACTGAAGCACAATCTGATCGAGCGACGTCAAAAGCTTCGTGCGCGTATGGAATATCAGATCCGTGCAATCGCGGATATGAAGAAGGAAGCGAGAAAGAATGTCGATCGTATCGGAAATTGTGGGCCGCAGATTGAGGCGATTATTCGTAAAATTGAATCTATAAATCCTGTTTTATAACAGAGAACCGGTTATTGACCGGTTCTTTTTTTGAAAAAGTTCCATTTCTGACATATTTTCATATCATATAGCATAGTAGCTTAGAAAGGAAAACAGGAATGGATTATACGGAGCAAATGAATCAGATGAGCCAGTGCATACCAGAGCCGGAAAATGAGCGTTCGTCGGACAGAATGGAGGAATGCAGCTGGCAGACCCCGGGAATGGCTTATGTACCGTGGCAGCAATTTACAAGGGCATATGATCCGAAGAAGGCGTTACAGGCAGGAACGATTTTCCCGGAACTTGACAAACCATTTACCGGTAAATGTATGATGAGACAGGGAGGCAGACGATGCAGATGAACAGAACAAATCGTGGACAGCAGATGAGCCAGAGGGAACTGTATGATTGGATCGCGATGCTTGGCTTTTGCGCGGTAGATATGATGCTGTATCTTGATACGCATCCTGATGATGAGGATGCACTCAATTATTTTAACCAGTGTACGGAACTGTACCGCAATGCAAAAGCAGCCTATGAGAAACAGTATGGTCCGCTCAATGCATTCAGCAGCACTTTAAGCACCAGATGGGAATGGAACGAAGGTCCGATGCCTTGGGAAGGGGGAAGATAGGATATGTGGAGTTATGAGAAGAGATTACAGTATCCGATTCGAATCAGTACACCGAACGCAAAGCTTGCATCATATATCATTAGTCAGTATGGCGGTCCGGATGGGGAATTAAGTGCGTCTATGCGCTATCTTTCGCAGCGCTTTTCAGCAGCAAATCCACGCGTGGCGGGATTATTAACCGATATCGGTATATCGGTAATGAAATTGCTTATTGTATTTGAAAAAATTGTGTTATACTGCAAGTAGTATTACGAAATCAAATGAGAGCGAATGATATATGAATAAAGAGAAGATACAAAAGAAGATAAAGATAAAAGCAGTCATTGTCTTTGCGGTTGCGTTTATATTGATCAATAGTATTGCACATACACGGATGCTTAATCAGAAGAATGAAGAAAAACTGAAGGCAAGCTATACGGCAGAGTCCACTGTGCGCCATATTGAGTCACAGCTTAGCCAATATCTGGTAAAATCCAATATTCTTAAGAAAATGATAGAGTCAGGGGAAGAAGTAAATGATGAGAACTTTGCGAAATGGGCAAAATATTTACAGGATGATCAGGGGGTTCTTAAAGCAGTAGAACTGGCTCCGAATGGTGTTGTATCACAGATTTATCCGCTGAAAGAAAACGAACGGGCGATGGGGCTTAATATGCTTAAACATCCGAACCGTAAGCTGGAGGCTTCACTTACAAGGAACAGCGGAGAGTATACGATTGCCGGACCGTTTGAACTTACGCCGGGCGGAATCGGAGCATTGCTTTTTGAACCGATTTATACGACTGATCGGAATGGAGATGAAACGTTTTGGGGATTCGCGATTCTGGTCCTCGACTGGGAAAAATTTATAAAGGATGTCGGTTTGGACGAGTTGGAGAATACTTCTTATCATTATCAGATATGGAAGAAGGATATGCAGACTGGTGAGCATATTTCAATCGCACAGTGTAAGGAACCGATCAATAAGGATACGCTTGAGGTGGAGTGTGATGTGCCGAATGACACATGGTATGTCGATATTGCTCCCAAGAATGGGTGGATTTCACGTTTTCAGCTATGGATAGACAGTTTGATCTGCATGATGCTGGCAATCCTGCTCACGGTTGTGTATTGGCAGATGGCGATGCGCCGTTATCGTGAAGTTGTGTACACGGATGAAATTATGAGATCTGAGCGGGAGGCGAGATCCGCGAATGAGGCGAAGACACGTTTCCTGTTTAATATGAGCCATGATATCCGAACGCCTATGAATGCAATCATCGGCTTTGCGGATCTGATCAAAAAGAATATGAATGATCCGGACAAAGTCAGGGATTATATTGAAAAAATCCAGTCTTCGAGTACACTTTTACTTTCCATTATCAATCATGTGTTGGAGATGGCGAGAATTGAGAGCGGAGAGGTTACATTGAGTGAACAGGTTGGAAATATCCAGGAACTTGTGACGTCGATCGAGACGGTATTTGAACCTACAATTCAAAAGAAGAAGCTTATTTGCAGCTACGAAGCCAATGTGGAACATGAATATGTGATATGCGATGAGACAAAGGTGCGGGAAATTTTTCTCAATATCATTGGTAATGCGGTAAAATATACCGAACAGGGAGGAAATATCCGGGTAAGTGTTACTGAATTTCCTGATCATGAGCAGAAGATTGCAACATATCGTATTGTAGTAAAAGATAATGGAAGCGGTATGAGTGAAGAATATCTTCCGCACATATTTGAAACTTTTTCGAGAGAACATTCCAGTACGGAGGTCCGGGTGGAGGGAACCGGACTGGGACTTCCAATCGTTAAGTCATTTCTTGATCTGATGGGTGGAACCATTCAGGTGGAAAGCCGACCGGGGGAAGGTACACAAATGACGATTGAAGTATCTTTCCCGATTGCAGACGGGAAACAGATTCGGGAACATCAAGGGCAAAAGAAGCATCGTGTCATGCAAAACTGGAAGAATAAACGGATCTTATTGGCAGAAGATAACGATTTAAATGCAGAAATCGTTACGACGCTCCTTCAGGAGAATGAGTTCATAGTCGAACGCGTGGCGGATGGTGAGCCTTGTGTCAATATGGTCAAATGTATGCCAAGCGATTATTACCGTGTGATTTTGATGGATATTCAGATGCCACATATGGATGGATATCAGGCTACACAGGCAATCCGCAAGCTTGACGGGGCACGCTCTCAAATTCCGATTATTGCATTGACAGCCAATGCGTTTGAAGAGGACCGCCAGAAAGCATTTGCTTGCGGAATGAACGCACACGTGGTAAAACCGATCGACATGGAACAGTTACTCGATGCTCTCGATACGTTCACAGTTTAATATTTCGGTAGAATAGTGATTAAGACGCCCCCGGGTATGTATCGTAAGATGATACGCCCAAGGGGATTTTTTTCGTTGAATGATGAGCGTATGATCGGGAAAAATGCGGATGTATTCAATCTGATCCCGAGCGTTTGATAAATCTATAGAATAATCGAAATCTTTGAGGATATACTGAACGCAGCTTTGTAAAGCACATTCACTGATACTGATATTGCTGCACCCGTGCACACTGCCGTCGGGAAGTTGTTTCATGCGTCCGTGTGATGCCGCCTCGATGCATCTCCAGGCATGATAGGTTGTATGATCTTTCCGTTTTTTGGTCCGGCTGACATAATTTCGTCCGCAAAGCCCGCATTGAATCAGACCGCTGCACCAATAACGAGTGCTATATACCGCTCTTGCAGCGGAAGTGGATCGAAGTTTTAACTGTTGCTGTGTGCGGTTCCAGAGATCGCGGTCAATGATCGGAACATGGTGATCATAAAGGTAAATTTGGGATGTTTTATCCGGATTTATAATCTTTTTGTGGGTCAGATAGTTTGGGGTGCAGGTTTTCTTTTGGCAGAGATCACCGACATATTTTTCGTTATGCAGGATACGGTAGATGACAGAGGGAGACCAATGAGTACTTTGTTTCGGTAAAAAGCCTTGTTCCGTCAGATTTCGTGCAATCATAACCGTACTTTGGTGTTCGTCGGTATATTGGTGAAAAATCAATCGTACGACATCTGCCTCAGCTTCGTTCATGTATAAGACGCCTTCCTTTACCCGGTAGCCGAGTAGATCTCTTCCGAAGACAATGCCTTGTTCCATTCGTCTGGTTTGCCCCCATTTGACGCGCTCGGATGTTTTGCGGCTTTCTTCCTGAGCGATGCTTGCCATCAATGTGAGGCGGAGTTCGCCGTCACAGTCCCTCGTGTCAATGTGATCAAGTATAAAAAGCACTCCGATTCCCCATTCTTTCAGTTGACGGGTGTAGGACAATGTATCAACTGTATTTCGCGCAAATCGGCTGACTTCTTTTGTTACGATCAGATCGATTTTACCCAGTCGTGCGGCTTGGATCATGGCATTAAATCCATTTCGCATTTTCGTTTGTGTACCACTAATTCCTTCGTCATAAAAAATGTTTGCGAGGATCCAGTTTTTTCTGGTGTTGATATATTCGGTAAAATAGTTTTTCTGACTGGAAAGAGAATTAAGCTGATCTTTGTGATCCGTTGAAACACGGCAGTATGCGGCTACACGAACCGGTGAATGTTCCTGATACATAATGTGTCCTAAAGATGACTTTGTAAGAGTATATGTTTTCTTTTCAAAAAAGAGTACCGAAAGGTGCAATCATTTCCAACATTCAGGTACCGAAGAACTTGCGCATCTGGAAATGATCGGTGCTATTGTACGTCAGCTTACCAAAGGATTATCGGCAAAAGAACTGGAAGCGGCCGGCTTTGCACCGTATTATATTGATCACACAGCTGCCGTATGGCCGCAGGCGGCCGGCGGTGTGCCGTTTAATGCCTGTGAGTTCCAGTGCAGCGGTGATGCGATTGCGGATCTTGTTGAGGATATGGCGGCGGAACAGAAAGCACGTAAAACATATGACAATATTCTTCGACTTGCAACGGACCCGGAAGTGGCAGATCCGATTCGTTTTTTAAGAGAGCGCGAGATCGTGCATTTCCAAAGATTCGGAGAGGCACTTAGAATGGTTCAGGAAGATTTGGACAGCAAGAATTTCTACGCATTTAATCCGGATTTTGACTGTGTGCCCAGTCGCACTTCAAAATAAGACGGAGTGAAATAGGGGTTGTCGTGGTCAAAAAGCGGATTGCGGCAACTCTTATTTTCGTTTTGTTGAATCCGATAGAGAAGATTGCTATAATGAAAATGTGTTGTTCGGACGATATATATATTTACAAGAAGTTTCTAAGATAAGGATGGCATGAGGGGGACAATGTATACAGATTTCGTTCACAAATTCGATGCAAAATAAGAATCATTGGAAGACGAAACTTTCTAATGATTTAGAAAATGGAAAAATGATTATGGAGGAACTATGCAGACACAGTTAGATACAGAAGCACAAATCATACAGGAAATTTCCGATAATCCCGGGTTTATCAGGACATACTTAGAAGGAATGGTTCCCTCACTCCTCAGTTTTCTGGTGCAGGTGATCGTTGCAATTCTTGTCCTTTTGATAGGTAGCAGGATCATTAAGTTCTTACTGAAGTTGATCAAAAAATCACTGGATCGAAGCAGAGTGGAAGCCGGTGTGGCGTCATTTCTTTGTTCACTTGTAAAATATTCGCTGTATTTTGTGCTTGCGATGATCATATTGGCACAGTTTGGGGTGACGACAAGTTCGGTAGTAGCCGTACTCGGATCTGCGGGACTGACACTTGGTCTTGCACTGCAGGGCAGCTTGTCAAATTTTGCGGGCGGTGTGCTGATCCTTTTGTTGAAACCGTTTGTTGTGGGGGATTATATCATTGACGGAGCAACCGGACAGGAAGGAACGGTATCGGCAATTACGATTTTTTACACGAAGCTTCTGACCATTGACAATCGTATGATCCTTATTCCCAATGGTACATTATCCAATTCAAGCATTACGAATGTCAGTCATATGGAAAAACGCAGGATTGATCTGCTGATCGGAGTTTCTTATGAAGCAAACCTTGCCAAAACAAAACAAGTGCTGGCAGGAGTTGTTCAGAAAGAAGAAAAAGTCCTGCCGGATGAACCCGTTGATATCTTTGTGTCGGAACTGGCCGATTCTGCGGTACAGATGGGCGTTCGTGTATGGGTAAAAAACGAAGATTACTGGCCGACGCGCTGGCGACTGACTGAGGAAATCAAGAATGCACTTGATGCAAATGAGATTTCAATACCATATCCGCAGATGGATGTTACAGTGGCAATGCAGTCACAAGATTAACAATAGGATAAGCGGTCGTTAATTTGTTGACATAGATGGGCGAATGTGTTAGTCTTGTAATTGTGGACATTATATCCACAGAAGCAATCAATTGCTGTATTTATTTAAGGAGAATCAGGAGGAAGTAGTTATGCAGCAGGGAACAGTAAAATGGTTTAATGCAAAAAAGGGTTATGGCTTTATCTCTGATGAAGCAGGAAATGATGTGTTCGTTCATTTTTCAGCGCTGAACATGGACGGATTCAAGGAACTTAAGGATGGCGAGAAGGTAGAATTTGAAGTTACTGATGGTGAAAAAGGACCTCAGGCAGCAAATGTTACACGTCTTGCTTAGAATTATATAGATTCCATATAATAACTCAGAAGACTATCACAGATTGTGATAGTCTTTTTACTTCATTCTGATATTGACGAGTGAGATAGAATTATAGCAATCCTTTTGTGGCTGTGAACGGCGGAAGGAGATGCAAAAAAGGAGAACTACATGGCAGATTTAAACTTGGCAGCTTACGAGGTGCTGGAAGAACGACGGATTGAGGATATCGCTTCTATGGGATATATCCTGCGACACCGTAAGAGCGGTGCGCGTGTGTGCGTGATCGCAAATGATGATGACAATAAGGTTTTTTCCATCGGCTTTCGGACACCGCCGGAGGATGAGACCGGTGTACCGCATATTATCGAGCATACGACACTTTGCGGATCGGACAAATTCCCGGTCAAAGATCCGTTTGTAGAATTGGTCAAAGGGTCTTTGAATACTTTTTTAAATGCGATGACTTATCCGGACAAGACTCTGTATCCGGTTGCAAGTTATAATGAACAGGATTTTAAAAATCTGATGGATGTATATCTGGATGCGGTATTTCATCCGAATATCACAAAGTACAAAGAAATTTTTATGCAGGAGGGATGGCATTATGAACTTGAATCCGAGGATGCCCCTCTGACAATCAACGGTGTCGTATACAATGAGATGAAAGGTGCATATTCTTCCCCGGATGAGGTGTTGCAGACCGCTATCGCACAGGCGTTGTTCCCGGACAACACATACAGCAAGAACTCCGGTGGCAATCCGGATCATATTCCGGAATTAACTTATGAGCATTATCTTGATTTTTATCATAAATACTATCATCCGAGTAATTCTTATATCTATCTCTACGGAGATATGGATATAAAGGAACGCCTTGACTGGATGGACCGTGCGTATCTGAGTGCTTATGACAGTATGCAGGTGGATTCTAAGATCCCGAAACAAAGGCCGTTTGACAAGATGAAGATTACGGAGACCGCTTATCCGATCACGGAAGAGGATCCGCTCGAGAACAACACGTATCTGTCATACAATATGGTTATTGAGGATGTGCTTGACCGCACGCTGTATCAGGCATTTACCGTGCTTGATTATGTGCTTGTAAGTGCACCGGGAGCGCCGGTCCGACAGGCTCTCATTGATGCGGGAATTGGTGAAGATGTGTACGGATCGTATGAAAATGATGTATTGCAGCCGTTTTTCTCTATCGTAGCAAAGAATGCGAACAAGGAGGATCAGGATCGCTTTGTTTCTATTATTGAAGAAACTTTACAGGATCTGGTCGAAAACGGACTTGATCGTGATGCGCTTCTTGCAGGAATCAACAGTGAGGAGTTCCGTTTCAGGGAGGCTGATTTCGGACAGTTTCCGAAAGGATTATTATATGGGCTGCAGTGTATGGAAAGCTGGCTTTTTGATGAGACGAAGCCGTTTATCCATTTGGAATGTCTGGATACGTTCCGGTATCTGCGTGAGCAGATCGAAACCGGGTATTTCGAAAATTTGATCAAGAAATATTTGCTGGATAATCAGCATGGTGCGATCGTAGTTGTCGTACCGGAGAGAGGATTAAACAAAGGAAAAGAAGAAGCTTTAGAGAAAAAGCTGGCAGAGAAAAAAGCGTCATTGTCCAATGACGAGATCAGGGAACTGGTTGAACAGACAAAGCATCTGCACGCTTACCAGGAAGAACCATCACCGGAAGAAGATTTAAAGAAGATTCCGATGCTGAAGCGATCGGATATGCGAAAGGAAGCGATGCCGTTTGACAATTCCGAAGATGCGATTGGAGATATTCGGGTTGTTCATCACAATATTGCATCAAACGGAATCGATTATGTGACACTTATGTTTGAGTGCAATGATATTCCGCAGGAAGATGTGGCATATTTCGGATTCCTCAGAGCAGTACTTGGCTATGTCAATACCGCAAACTACAGTTATGCAGGTTTGTTTAATGCCATCAATATTTATACCGGCGGAATCTCGTGCGGAGTCAGTGTGTATCCGAAGGTAAATGAGAAGGACCGTGTTTCGGTGAAGTTTGAAGTGCGCATTCGTGTTCTTGAAAATAATCTTGAGGAAGCAATGAAGCTGGCGGATGAGATCATCCGCACATCGGATGTGACGGATGTAAAGCGTCTGACGGAACTGATCGCACAGGTGAAGTCGCGTCTGCAGGTAAGTTTAAGCAGTAACGGACACACGGTTTCCGCGATGCGTGCGTTATCTTACCAGTCGCGTTACGCCTTTTATCAGGATGCGACACTCGGAATCGAGTATTATCAGCATATTTTAAAGCTGGATGAGATGATCCGGACGAATCCGAAGAAAGTTGTGGATAAGCTGCAGGCAATGATCGGAAAGATTCTCGTTCAAAAGCGTATGATCGTAAGCTTTACGTCGGATAAGAAGGCATACGAGGCTGCAAAGCCGATCATGGAGAAGTATATTACCAGGATCGCGCCGGGGCGTGCTGCCGGTGAGCAGGCAGCGATCAGGCTTGAAAAGAAGAACGAGGGATTTACGGATGCATCGCAGATTCAATATGTTGCAAGAGTCGGTAATTTCCGTGATCACGGATTTGATTATTGCGGAAGCCTTAAGATCTTAAAACTGATCTTAAGTTACGAATATCTATGGATCAATATCCGTGTCAAAGGCGGCGCATACGGATGTATGAGCTCGTTCCTGCGCACGGGTGAGAGTTACTTTGTATCGTACCGTGATCCGAACCTTGGCAAGACCAATGAAATCTATGAGCATGTGCCGGATTATCTGCGTAATTTTACTGCAGATGAGCGTGACATGACCAAGTATGTGATCGGAACATTCGGAAGCCTTGATACACCGATGAATCCGGAGGCAAAGGGAAGCCGTTCGATGTCTGCGTATCTGCAGGAACTGCCGTTTGAGCAGATTCAGAAGGAACGTGACGAGATATTGAATGCGACCCCGGAGGATATCCGTGCACTTTCGGATCTGATCGCTTCTGTTATTTCAGATGAGTGTTTGTGTGTGATCGGAAATGAGAATGCAATCCGCGCAGAGAGAGAACTGTTTGCATCGATCCGGACTTTACAGTAGAAAAGGAGTACAAATGATACCAAATTTTAAATCGGGTTTTGTTACCATTATCGGAAGACCGAATGTCGGAAAGTCAACACTTATGAATCGTCTGATCGGGCAGAAGATCGCGATTACATCGAATAAGCCGCAGACAACGAGAAATCGAATCCAGACGGTTTATACGGATATGAACCGGGGACAGATCGTATTTTTGGACACACCGGGTATTCACAAGGCGAAAAACAAGCTCGGTGAATATATGGTCAACGTGGCAGAAAAAACATTAAATGAAGTGGATGTTGTGCTCTGGCTGGTAGAGCCGAGTAATTTTATCGGGGCCGGAGAGCAGCATATCGCGGAGCAGCTCCGTAAAGTCAATACACCGGTTATTCTGATCATCAACAAAATGGATACTGTTGAGAAGGATAAGGTGCTGGAGTTTATTGACACATACCGTAAAATCTACGATTTTGCAGAGATTATTCCGACTTCGGCACTGCGCGGACAGAATGTGGAGGATGTGATCGATTCCATCTTTAAGTACCTTCCGTATGGGCCGCAGTTCTATGACGAGGACACGATCACGGATCAGCCGGAGCGTGCAATCTGTGCAGAGATTATCCGTGAAAAGGCGTTACATGCATTAAACGATGAAGTACCTCACGGAATTGCTGTGGCGATTGATCAGATGAAGGAACGTAAAGGCGGAAATATGTTCGATATTGACGCTACGATCGTGTGTGAGAGAGATTCCCATAAGGGAATTATTATTGGTAAGCAGGGAGCGATGCTTAAGAAGATCGGAACGAACGCGCGCTACGAGATGGAGCGTCTTCTGGATGCAAAAGTGAACTTGAAGCTTTGGGTAAAGGTAAAAAAGGATTGGCGTGACAGTGATTTCCTGATCAAAAATTTTGGCTATCACGATGATGATCATTAGACCGTTTTCCAATTTTTTTCTCGCATAGATAAAAGGTGCATTGCAGATTCTAATTTTAAGAGGCGGATACAAGCTGCCCCGCAAGGGAGGATGCTGCGATGGAGAAAACCTGGGATGATTTTTGGAAAACAGGAAAAGTTACGGATTATCTGGCATACCGAAATGTCTCGGATGACGGATACAGGGCACAGAAGGAACCGACAGAACATGGGACTTCCAATCAGTGTGATGGGGATGGTTTTGACAGCCATGCCTATTAGTGACTATGACAAAAGAATAACGATTCTTACAAAGGAACGAGGAAAAATTACGGCTTTTGCAAAGGGAGCACGTCGCCCGGGAAGTCAGCTTCTCGCAGCGACAAATCCGTTTGCATTCGGTGAATTCGAGCTGTTTGAGGGGCGAAGTTCGTATAATCTTACGAAGGCATCCATTCAGAATTATTTCAGAGAGCTGGTGACAGATCTGGATGCAGCTTCACTCGGCTTTTATTTTATGGAATTTGCAGAATATTTCTGTCAGGAGAATAATGATGAGAGACAGATGTTAAAGCTGCTTTATCAGTCGCTTCGGGCGCTGGAGAGTCCGCATATTCCGAAGGAACTTGTGCGTGTGGTGTTTGAGCTGAAGGCAATCACGATAAACGGAGAGGGTCCTTCGGTTTTTGAATGCATGCATTGCCATAAGAAGGAAAATCTCAGTTTCTTTTCCGTCAAAAGAGGCGGAATCTTCTGCGCGGAATGTGCCGTAAATGTACAGGGAATGAAGATACTTGATTCGACTCGTTATACGATGCAGTATATTATTTCCACACCTGTAGAAAAATTATATTCTTTTACGGTATCCGATGAGGTATTGAAAGAACTTAAGATGATCATGAAGGAATATATGGCTTTTTACGTGCACCATGAGTTCAAGTCACTACAGATTTTCGGTTGAAATCAAATTTGCAAAAGTGTATAATATCATGGACTGTAAATTTGAGGAGGAAAGTAGCAGAATGAAGAAATTCATGGTTTGGGCTCTTGTGGCGGTAATGTGCCTCGGAATGCTTGCCGGGTGTGGCAGTTCTTATGCTGCTGATGAGAGTACGGTTTTTGTACTGAAAGATGGTAAAATCGTATCTACAGACGTGGAAGATTTTGATGAAGGAACATACGATGCGGACGGGCTGAAGGATTATGTCAATCAGACCATTGATACATATAGTGATGAGAACGGCAAGGGACTTGTTAAGCTTAAAAGCTTGTCGGTAAAGGATAACAAAGCGGTATTGACGTTGGAATATGCATCGGCTTCGGATTATCAGAAGTTCAATGAAATTGAGCTTTTTACCGGAAGTGTTGCGGAAGCATTGGCGGCAGGCTATTCGTTTGATGCGGATTTCGCATCGGTATCGGATGATAAAATTGAGGCGTGTGATTCAAGTGCTTTTTTAAATGATCCTGATTATAAAGTGGTTATTATTAAGGGAAACACCAATGTACAGGTAAAAGGAACAATCGCTTTTGTGTCAACACAGAATACCATTTATGTTGACAGCAAGACGATTTCCATTCGTGAGGGCGCTTCGATCTTTGATCGTGCAAAGGGTGAATCGCAAAGTACGGAGAGAGGAACCGAGACTGTTTCAACGGAGACGGAACAGGCAACGGAAGTCAGTGGTTCCGTGACGGATGATGATCTTCTTCATATGACAGAAGAAGATACCGAGCCGGTGTTTCAGTTTGATCGGAATGAGACCAAGGACAGCGGAAGCGAGTTTTCTTCCGTATACACCTATATTATTTATAAGTAATGTATTAATAATTTTACAAAAATAGAATGTGAGGGCTACATAATGGAAAAGACAATGGACAAAATCGTGCAGGTGGCAAAAGCAAGAGGATTTGTTTATCCGGGATCTGAGATCTACGGTGGATTGGCAAATACATGGGATTACGGAAATCTCGGTGTTGAGCTGAAGAACAATGTGAAGCGTGCCTGGTGGCAGAAATTCATTCAGGAGAACCCATACAACGTTGGTGTGGATTGTGCAATCCTGATGAATCCGCAGACATGGGTCGCTTCCGGACATCTTGGCGGTTTTTCGGATCCTTTGATGGATTGTAAAGAGTGTCACGAGCGTTTCCGTGCCGACAAATTAATCGAGGATTATGCACAGGAGAACAACATTGAGCTTGATGGATCTGTTGACGGATGGAGCAACGAGAAGATGGTTGACTTCATCGAGTCGCATAATGTTCCATGTCCTTCCTGCGGAAAGCACAATTTTACCGATATCCGTCAGTTTAATCTGATGTTTAAGACTTTCCAGGGAGTCACAGAAGATGCAAAGAATACGGTTTATTTAAGACCTGAGACCGCACAGGGTATCTTTGTAAACTTCAAGAATGTACAGAGAACTTCCAGAAAGAAGATTCCTTTCGGAATCGGACAGATCGGTAAGTCTTTCCGTAACGAGATTACACCTGGTAACTTTACATTCCGTACTCGTGAGTTCGAGCAGATGGAACTTGAGTTCTTCTGTGAGCCTGGAACAGATATGGAATGGTTCCAGTATTGGAGAGCATTCTGCCGTGACTGGCTGCTTTCACTTGGAATCAAGGAAGATGAGATGCGTCTTCGTGACCATTCTCCTGAGGAACTTTGCTTCTATTCGAAGGGAACGACTGACATTGAGTTCTTATTCCCATTCGGATGGGGCGAACTTTGGGGTATTGCTGATCGTACCGACTATGATTTGACACAGCATCAGAATACATCCGGACAGGATATGACATACTTTGATGATACCAAGGGTGAGAAGTATATTCCATACGTTATCGAGCCTTCACTCGGTGCTGACCGTGTCGTTCTTGCTTTCCTCTGCGCGGCATACGATGAGGAAGAATTAGAGGGCGGCGATGTTCGTACCGTATTCCATTTTCATCCGGCACTTGCACCTGTTAAGATCGGTGTACTTCCGTTATCAAAGAAGCTCAACGAGGGCGCTGAAAAGGTATATGCACAGCTGGCTAAGAAATACAATTGTGAGTTTGATGACAGAGGAACCATCGGTAAGCGTTACCGTCGTCAGGATGAGATCGGAACTCCGTTCTGCGTAACCTATGATTTTGATTCTCAGGAAGATGGAGCCGTAACGGTTCGTGACCGTGATACAATGCAGCAGGAACGTATCAAGATCGCAGATCTGGATGCTTACTTTGCAGAAAAGTTCGCGTTCTAAAAACAAAAAAGAACTTGCGTAATGCGAATTCTGTGTTACAATAATTATGTCTGTGATATAGATAGGAAAATTCTGTCATACACAGGCATAATTTGCTTGCGAAAGGTATTCATGCCTTTTCGTTATAAACTAAAAAGATAATTAGGAGGAATTGTCAAATGGCAAACAAGTGGGTATACACCTTCAAAGAAGGTA
>OBLI01001430.1_pt1 | contig 23371 bp, 21 predicted proteins | sample 1519701 | NCBI WGS metagenome assembly OBLI01 (sample SAMEA3663005, study PRJEB22513) | pig gut metagenome | biome: pig gut; feature: pig-associated habitat; material: faeces | place: France | collected 2012
TGGCAAAGGTACAAATAAAATCTGAGAAAATCACTCCTTTTGGAGGAATATTTCACGTGAGGGAGCAATTATCCCATTATGTAGGTCCGGTTATCGACAAAGTACTGGGTCTCCGATGTACGTCATTCGGCTACCAGTAAGGCGAGATTGCAGGTTTGCTGGCAAGTGTCTACTTTTGTGGCGGTGACTGCGTGGAGGACGTTACGAGCCACCTGATGCCCCATCAAGTCGCATTGTGGGGTAAGGGGAAATGGAGTACCGAATCAGACAATACGAGCGTTTCAACTATCATGATTGACGTGTCCAAGCACTTTGCTGCCACGAAGATTGCTATTGGAGATTACTTGCGGATTTGAGGAAGAACATATCTTCATTCTGTCGCCATAATCTATAGCAATTATCGCATCTCCATAATCCATATGTTATTTGGGATTGTACTTTATAGTCACCTTGGGCATGCCAGCGGCATAGGGGCCTATCTCATACTGCTGGTAGAGGAAGACAACCCCCTCCGATGTCAGATATGGTTGTGTCTGTGGCATGGGGATTGGGGCGTCACGGTCGACGAAAAGAAGCTCGCGTAGACGCTGTGGATTATCCTCAGGTACTTCAAAGTATCTCATAAGTCCCGTATGTATGCTGTCGGAGAGAGCGTCGGCGGACAGCGTGGGGAGAAGGGCGGAGAGGGACACACGGGTTCCATCGGCAAGGTTGAATGTCTGTGGCAACAGCGTCGTAGAGCCGTGGGCACCAGCCGTATAATCATAGATGGTGGCCTGGAGAGTGATGTAGCTCGAATCTGCATATATAGGGCGTATATCAATATCCCGCTGATAGACTATACGTGAGTCTGCAGGACGCTCAGCATAGCTTAGGATGGAGCGTATCTCGCTACTGTCTGACGAAAGCTGGATAGAGGCTCGTTTGCGCGCAGTCTCCACTGCCGTAGTCGGGCGGACGATGGTATCGGCAAGTATGCGTGTCGTCCAAAGCGTAAGGCTGTCAACAACAGGAGAAGAAGGGGACGACGGAAACAGGCAGCGTATATCAATATAAGCCACTGCCATTGGGCCGACAACAGCTGAATCGCTGATAGTAATGCTATCAAAGGCCAGCTGGAATGGAGAGGAGGTGTCAAGAGCTTCTGTCGTGGACGCACGGCGTGAGGTACAACATGTAAGGAAAACCGCCAGGGTCAGAATAACGGGGTATCTATATAGGATATTAGTCACAAATGATTTATTTTTAATGTTTTACATATAGTTGTCTATATTGATTCTTAATACCAGTATCCGTCTGCATAATTGTCGGGGCCATCAGATGCATCGGATATAATGGGGAGCCGTCTTTTATGCTCGGTATAGTCACCCCCGGCGAATTCTCCCATTGGTCATCACATTGTAAGTCTTATCGTTCGTATATTATTCTTGCTCAATTTGGCCTGGCGGCAAAACATGCAAGATACATATCGCTGTGTTTCAAGACTTTACCTTCACAATCCTCAAAGATACTGAATGAACAGCTCACTCGTACTGAATGGTTGGCTCATTTGTACTGAATGGTTGGCTCATTTGTACTGAATGAGCAACCCATGCTATATATCGGAGGAAATCACTCCTGCCATAACAGACGCTGGTCATCACACCCCAACTATACCCGACGGTGGGAAAGGCGACTAAGATATAGAGAATGGTCTCCGGTAAATTAGCCGCACAAGGCATCACAAGGTATTCCATGAGTATGTAATGACGCAAAATGCAAGGACAAAGTTATTAAATATGTTTTAATAGGACAACAAATAAATTAAAAAAATATCTTTTCTTTGCATAATACAATAAGTTTTAGTAATTTTGCCACGATTATTGCCATTAAGGCCATATCCGGCAAGCGTACAAAGGCATGACATCGTGCCGGAGTTTTCGTTTATCCCGAATCGTCTTACCAGAAGACAACAAGATAAAAATACAAAATAATAACAACAGACAAACCAAACACACAATCATCATGGATTTGAGAATAGCAGTTCTGGCCGGCGACGGTATCGGACCAGAGATTATGGAACAGGGTGTCGGAGTGCTCACAGCGATAGCAGAGAAGTATGGCCATAATGTGACATACAAGGAGGCTCTTTGCGGTGCACACGCCATTGACGAGGTTGGTGACCCTTTCCCGGAGGAGACATTCAGGATATGCGAGGAGTCAGATGCTGTGCTTTTCGCTTCTGTCGGCGACCCTAAGTTCGACAACGACCCTACAGCAAAGGTAAGACCAGAGCAGGGGCTACTTGCCATGCGCAAGAAGTTAGGCCTATACGCTAACATACGTCCTGTAACAACATTCCCATGCCTTATCCACAAATCGCCACTGAAAGACGGGATAGTAGAGGGGGCGGACTTTGTCTGCATACGCGAGCTGACCGGAGGCATGTACTTCGGTAAAAAGGAAGAGCCACACCAGAACACGGAGACAGGAGTAGAGGAAGCACTCGACACGAACTTCTACACACGTCCGGAGATTGAGCGCATAATGAGAGTCGGATACAAATACGCACAACAAAGGAGGAAACATCTCACAGTGGTCGACAAGGCCAATGTGCTTGCGTCAAGCCGGCTGTGGCGCAAGGTGGCCCAAGAGATGATGGCAGAGTATCCTGATGTGACAACCGATTTCATGTATGTCGACAATGCAGCGATGCGTATGATACAGGACCCACGTTTCTTCGATGTCATGGTGACAGAGAACACATTCGGAGATATCCTGACAGACGAGGGCTCATGCATAACAGGGTCAATGGGGCTTCTGCCCTCTGCATCAACAGGAACGAGCACACCCGTATTCGAGCCTATACATGGTTCATGGCCTCAGGGCAAGGGACTCAATATCGCCAATCCTCTGGCACAAATCCTGTCGGTGGCGATGCTGCTCGAGCATTTCGGCCTGACAGAGGAGGGAGCACTTGTAAGGGAAGCTGTGAACGCCTCGCTCGACAATAATATCCGCACACCCGAGATACAAGTTGAGGGTGGAGAGAAATATGGCACAAGAGAGGTCGGAGCATGGATAATTGACTATATCAAGAACAAATAACAGATAATGGGGAGAGGAGCCATCGTCCCCTTAATACTGATGAAAGGGCATCAGGGAATTCTCTCCCCATATCAAATATAGCCTTTACAGGCCGGACAAGGGTCATGGGCTAAAAGCTTTGAGAAGCACAAGCTTGACTTGTTCCGCCCCGCCCATCCTCAGCAAGGAGAGGGTGCAAGACAAAGCCCCACCGGCCAATGGTATCCCCGGCAACATGGGCGGAGCTGTCCATAAATGAAATATTGATAATACATGCCACTAAGATTACCAGACAATCTGCCAGCCATAGAGCTTCTGGAAAAGGAGAATATCTTCGTCATGGACGAGAACAGAGCCCACGGACAAGATATCCGCCCACTTGAGATAGTCATACTGAACCTCATGCCTCTGAAGATTACAACAGAGACAGACCTTCTGCGGCTTCTCTCAAACACTCCGTTACAGCTTGACATAACATTCATGAAGCTCGTCTCGCACACCCCGAAGAACACGCCCATAGAACATATGAGAATGTTCTACATTCCATTTGAGAGACTGAGAGACAAACGTTTCGACGGAATGATTATAACAGGGGCTCCAGTAGAGCAGATGGAATATGAGGATGTCAGCTACTGGGACGAGATATCCGAGATATTCACATGGGCAAAGACACATGTGACAAGCACTCTGTACATCTGCTGGGCAGCCCAGGCTGGACTATACCATCACTATGGTGTGCCTAAGCATAATCTCGACCGCAAGATGTTCGGGATATTCAAGCACCATATCACGACAGAGACATTCCTCCCAATATTCAGAGGATTCGACGATATGTTCCGCATGCCTCACAGCAGACATACTGAGGTGAGAAGAGAGGATATTGTCAAGCATAAGGAGCTCAGCATAATAGCTGAGAGCTACGAGAGCGGAGTGGGAATAGTAATGGCAAGAGAGGGACGAGAGTTCTTCATAACAGGACATATGGAGTATAACCCCGACACCCTCGACAAGGAATACAAGAGGGACATGGGTAAACGTGACGATGTCGACATGCCCCAGAACTATTATAGGAACGACAATCCCGATGACGGGCCACAGGTGAGATGGAGAGCCCACGCCAACCTTCTTTTCCAAAACTGGATAAACTATTATGTCTACCAGGCAACACCATACGACATAAGCCTTATAAAATAGAGACAAGGCGCGCGGATATATCCATGATATGCATGACAGAAACGACCATCATGCATGGAAAGACAGGAGTGCAGGAAAAAAACGACGATGTATATGAAGAATGACAACAGCCCATTGAAGACAGTGAGGCGTATTGAGCTTCTGGCACCAGCCAAGAACAAGGAGTATGGCATGATAGCCATAGACCATGGAGCCGACGCCGTCTATATCGGAGCCACAAGTTTCGGTGCGAGAAGGGCTGCAGCGAACAGCATCGACGATATAAGAGACTTGTGCAAATATGCACACATCTATAACGCCAAGGTCTATGCAACTGTCAATACTGTCGTTTACGACCACGAACTGGGCGATGCAGAGCGTCTTGTCAATGAACTTAAGGATGCGGGAGTAGATGCTATACTTCTGCAGGACATGGGGTTGCTCTCAATAGTCAGGGACAAAGATATAGAGATTCATGCCTCGACACAGACAGACAACCGAAACACGGCAAAGGTGGAATGGCTGAGGAGAAACGGATTCTCAAGAGTCGTTCTCGCACGCGAGTTGTCAATAGAGGAGATAGGCAAAATACACAGAGCGGTACCAGATATAGAGCTCGAGGCTTTCATCCACGGAGCACTGTGTGTCAGCTACTCCGGACAATGTTATGCCTCTGAATATATCAATGGACGCTCAGCAAACAGAGGTGAGTGTGCACAGATGTGCCGAATGAGATATTCACTGAAGGATGCCGACGGGAACAGTATCGGACCTGACGCATATTATCTCTCGCTTAAGGACCAATGCCAGATAGACAACATAGAGCGGCTGCTCGACGCTGGTGTCGTCTCATTGAAAATAGAGGGAAGGCTGAAAGATGTCACTTATGTCAAGAATGCCGTGGCGGCATACAGCCAGAAGATTGACGAGATAATCGAGAGACATAATGCCAGAGTCGCACACAGTGACGACATGAACAGCACAGACCCTGAAGTGAAAGAAGAATGGCGGAGAGCATCATGGGGGAAAGTCACCCTTGGTTTCACCCCCGACCTCAAAAGAAGTTACAACAGGGGCTATACCACATATTTTGCTGACGGACGCCAAAGCGGGATGGCATCGTTCATGACCCCAAAGGCTATAGGCGAATATGTAGGACAAGTCAAAGAGATAAGACTGGGGCGAAACCCATCGTTCAATGTAGCGGGGACAGCACCTTTTGTCAATGGCGACGGACTATGCTTCATGAATGACAAGGGCACACTTGAGGGCTTCCGGGTGAACAGGGCGGAAGGGAACAGACTTTATCCGTATGTCATGCCTAAGGGGATAAAACCAGGCATAGCCCTCTACAGAAGTCAGGACAAGGCCTTTGATTCCCTTCTGGAAAAGAAGACAGCCACGCGTACCATTCCCGTCAAGATATCCCTAAAGGCAGCCAGCTCAGGGGTGAGGATGGAGATTGACGGAATGGACGGAATACCAATCCACGGAGAAGCCACCCTTGAGATATCAGACATGGAGACTGCCCAAAAGTCACAGAGGGAAAATATACGAAGGCAGCTGACAAAACTCGGAGGGACTCCATACGTATGCCAGGAGACAGATATAGAGGAATGGATATACACTCTCTTCATTCCGTCAAGCATGCTGTCTGACCTAAGAAGGAGGGCTGTCAGCGATATCTCACCCATCAAGACGTGCCACAATGTAAACAGGCCACACATAGAGGCAGGCAAGAACCAATATGCTGCTGCCGACAGCGGGGAAGGTACAAACCCATACGCCACATCATACAGATATCTCTACAATGCGGACAATATGGAAGCGAAGAGATTCCTCCAAGGACAAGGGATAACAGGTGCGACAGGTTTCTCAGACTTGTCAGCAAGATGTAGCGCTGAACTGGATAAATCCCACACTAAACAGAAAGGACAGATGACGGCTCCCATGCTCATGCAATGCAAGTATTGCATCAGATACGAGATGGGATACTGCTCGAGAAACAGAGGGAAGAAGCCATACTGGAAGGAACCGCTGACATTGAGCCTCGCCGACGGGACAGCCTTCACCATAACATTCGACTGCAAGAGATGTGTCATGTTAATAAATGCAGGAAAGTGAACGTTTTCGGTAAGCCAGACGAGCAATGCTGAGCTTGCTCGTACATTGCCATGGCGAGAAAACGAAGGCGAAGTCAACGTTTTCGGTAAGCCAGAAGACCAAAGAGAGCTTGCTCGCTTTGGCTTGGCGAGAAAACGAAGGCGAAGTCAACGTTTTCGGTAAGCCAGAAGACCAAAGAGAGCTTGCTCGCTTTGGCTTGGCGAGAAAAGGACGGATGTAAATCCAACGGTAAGACATCATACCCCTAAAACGAAGACAATGGAAGGTGGCTGCATGTTTTTTTATAAAGCGAGCAGATAGAGCCCCCATCAAAAAGACGAAAAATGAGAAAGCTGATATACATAATCGTCTGCATCGTGCTTGCAACGATGACCGCCTCATGCTACGAGTATGGAGGTGACGGACACGACACCCTTGTATATCTCGAAACACAATCGGCAAACATCACCCCAGACTCTTCCACGACACAAAGATATCAGGATTCACTGACATTCTCCTCGACCCACCACTATTCAAAGAACTACAACTTCGTCATCCAATGCGACTCCCTCATCTTATACCTCCAGCAGCCAGAGGAGATTGTAAGCGGATATGATGCCCCTAAAGAATACCGTATAGAGCGAGACATTGATTCTGTAACCGTCTACCGCGGAGAGCATCTCGTTGTCGCAGATATCCGCATTCTCCCCACGGACAGCGTAGACTCCGTTTGGGTCCAGGTGGCACGTGACCAGTTTACAATAGGCTGGAGACATGAGAGAGAGTTGCTCTCTGCCGTAGTACCATCCGACCCCATATCACAGTTCATATCGGTATTCTCAAATACCCATATCCTGTGGACACTGATTGTTGTCGGTATGATAATTGTGATATACACTCTACGCCTTATTCACAAGAGACACGCCCACATAATCCATCTCGACGATATCGCATCGTTCTACCCCACCCTCCTTGTCATCACCCTGGCGCTTGCTGCCACTCTATACTCGTCAATACAGCTCTTTGAGCCAGACATGTGGCGACATTACTATTTCCACCCGACATTGAACCCTTTCAGCCTGCCGCCTCTGTTGGGGATATTCATCGCCATCGTATGGATGCTGCCGATACTTGGCATAGCTACCGTAGAAGACGTTCTCCACCATCTCCCCTTTGCAGATGCCCTGCTCTACCTCAGCGGACTGGCAGCTGTCTGCATGGTCATCTACACCGTTTTCAGTGTCCTGACTTTATATTATGTAGGATATCCCCTACTTGCAGGGTATATATATGTCAGCGTATGGACATTCTTCCGTAACCGCAGACTTGTATACTATTGTGGGCGGTGTGGTAAAGCCATCCACGAAAAGGGAGTATGCCCATACTGTGGAGCGAGGAATATCTGACGGATGTAAGGATTATCCCAATCCTAACACAACGTGATATCGGTGTTGACAGGACGTTGGCTTTGCGAATCTGGCTTATCGAAAACGTTGACTTCGCCTTCGTTTTCTCGCCATGGCATAGCCCAAGCAAGCTTGGCCTCTGCTCATCTGGCTTATCGAAAACGTTCTCAATACAGCCTCTTTCCGGCATAATGCCAAGAAGCCTCATCAATATAAACCACATTAACCAACATCTGACAAGAACCACCTATGCCTAATAGACGAAGAATAATAATTCAGACCCTTGCCCTTCTCCTGCTCATAGCAGGAACACTATATATAGCACGGCAGCAGCGGACTATGCCTTATCAGCATAACGAGGGCATGGTATTCGGGACTTTCTACAAGATAACATACCAGTATGAGAATGACCTTAGAGAGGGAATTGAAAGGGAGATGAAGAAAGTCGACGACGCACTCTCGCCATTCAACAAGAATTCCATTATCTCTGCCGTCAACGAGAACAAACCAGTTGCGCTGAACGATATGTTCATGAGTGTATACGACCTCGCTCGTACAGTCTCAGAAGACACGGATGGAGCTTTCGACATCACTGTGGCACCATTGGTCAACGCATGGGGATTCGGATTCAAGCATAACATTGCTCCGACAAAGTCTACAATAGACTCCATTATGAATTTTGTAGGATACAAGAAGGTCAGAATGATGGGACGCACGATTATGAAGGACGACCCGAGAGTTATGCTTGACTGCTCGGCGATAGCTAAAGGGTATGGAAGCGATGTTGTCGCACACTATCTCGAGAGCATGGGCATCTCCAACTATCTGGTAGAGATAGGTGGCGAGATTGTGGCTAAGGGAAGCAACCCTAAGGGGAAACCCTGGGCCATCGGTGTGGAGAAACCTGTCGATGACTCGCTGGCCGTAAAGTCAGAATTGCAGACCGTGCTGAACATAACAGACATGGCGATGGCGACAAGCGGAAACTATCGTAACTTCTATTATAAGGACGGAAAGAAATATGCACATACAATAGACCCCAAAACAGGACACCCCGTACAGCACAATATTCTCTCAGCGACTGTCATAGCAAAGCGGTGCGCGATGGCCGACGCTTATGCGACAGCATTCATGGTCGTCGGACTGGATAAGGCCAAGGAGATTCTTGGACGGCACAAGGATCTGAAGGCGTATATCATATATGACAAAGGTGGGAAATATGGCATATGGCATACCGAAGGACTTGGAGACTGAGTCTGCAGTCTCTATACACTTTAGGGTAAAAAACATTAACATATCGCCTCAATCGTGAGAAATCATCCATCAAGCCATGTCTTTACAGATATACGACATTCTCAAGCCATTACCCCTCTTCCAGGGACTGGGAAGCTCTGAGATACAAGACATAGTAGCACACATAAGATTCGGATTCAGCCAATTCAAGAAAGGACAACCCATCATACGGCGGGAGGAGAATTGTCGTGGATTGGTATATCTGATAAATGGCGAAATGGATATAATGACATGTGGAGAAAACGACAGATATAGACTCTACGAGCACGTCTCAGCTCCATACCTCATAGAGCCAGAGCGTGTCTTCGGTCTCAGACAGAGATTCTCGCTGACATACACCGCCACTTCGCCATGCAGCATCCTGACAGTAAGGAAAGACGAGGTGATGAGGCTCTCGACAGATCATCTCGTCTTCAGGATGAATATACTGAATATCCTCTCCACCATAGGACAACACCGGTATGATATACTCAGACCATCCATTAACAGAAATCCAAGAGAGCGGATAGCCGCTTTCCTCAATGCTGTATCACACACCTCCACATGGCCCAAAGTATTGAAGATAAAGATGACAACCCTCGCAGAATATCTCTCAATGTCACGCCTTGAGATATCCTTGGAGCTGAATAAGCTCAGCAATGAAGGAATAATAAGGCTGCAACGGGGCATCATAACATTCCATAGGACAATATAGGCCCCACTTTTACAGACCGAATAATTGTTGGGGAGGAGTGGACACAACCCATAGCACAATAACCAAAGGAAACAAACAGGAAATCAATATATGAGCAAGACAAAACACAAATGGAATATAGAACCGGGGAAGCCTCTCACAGAGATGGACAAGGAAATACTCTATTGGCAGAACCGAAACAAGAGCGTACCAAGCCGCGACCTCATAAAATCGCCAGAACAGATAGAAGGCATAAGACGCTCTGGAATTGTCAATACCGCTGTCCTCGACGCTGTGGAGGCCGCTATTCACCCTGGCATGTCGACACAGGAGATAGACGATATCTGCATGGCAGTATGCAAGGACCACAATGCCATACCAGCATGCCTCGGATATGAGGGTTTCCCGAAATCGGTGTGTACAAGTGTCAATGAATGTGTGTGCCACGGAATACCAAAGCCAAACCAGATTCTGGAGGAGGGGGACATCGTGAATGTCGACTTCACCACAATTCTCGATGGATATTATGCCGATGCCTCGCGCATGTTTATCATAGGCGGGAAGACAACCCCAGAGAAAGAGCAACTGGTCAGAGTGGCAAAGGAGTGTCTCGAAATAGGTATGCAGGCTGCCAGACCTTATGGTTTCGTCGGTGATATCGGAAACGCAATCCAGAAGCACGCCCATAAATACCATTATGGTGTAGTAAGAGACCTTTGCGGACATGGTGTGGGATTGAAGTTCCACGAAGATCCTGAAGTTGCCCACTATGGTAAGAAAGGTTCCGGGATGCTCCTTGTACCAGGCATGGTGTTCACTATCGAGCCTATGATTAACATGGGAACATGGAGAGTCTTCATAGATGCCGACGACCCATATGGGTGGGAGGTGATAACAGAGGACGAGCTTCCATCAGCACAGTGGGAGCATACTCTCCTCATGACCGACCATGGCGTTGAGATTCTGAGCAGATGATACAAGTCTACAAGTTATCACATGGACTGTCAAGGCTTTTCACACGGATGTCCGCGGAGTATCACGGATGAATCTTTCCTTGGTCACGATTTTGCGAATTATTGTATTCACACGGAGAATCACAGATAACCACGGAATATTTATATCTCATGGAAATGAAACTTCCGTGACTATCCGCGACTATCCGTGTGAAGAAAAATCTCCATGACTATCCGTGTGATTGAAATGCGGGACAGAAAAAATAATCCGTGATCATCTGTGTGCCCCTGTCAACTTGCGAAACAAAATAAATAAAAAGAGAATAGAATGATATATATCCTTGCAATAGAGTCATCATGCGACGACACCTCAGCAGCAGTATTACGCGATGGTGTCCTTCTCAGTAACGTGACAGCCTCACAGGCAGTTCATGAGGAATACGGTGGAGTCGTCCCCGAGTTAGCATCCCGGGCTCATCAGCAAAATATTGTCCCCGTTGTCGATGCCGCCTTGCGCAAAGCCTGTGTCAAGAGGGATATGCTGTCTGCAATAGCCTTCACCCGCGGCCCGGGACTCATGGGGTCCCTCTTGGTAGGTGTGAACTTCGCCAAGGGCATGGCCCGTGCGCTTGGCATTCCGCTTATTGATGTCAACCACCTCCAAGGCCACGTCATGGCCCATTTTATAAAAGAGAGCGAAGGCGATACGTCACAACCACCTCTTCCATACTTATGTCTCCTTGTCAGCGGAGGGAATTCACAAATCGTAAAGGTCAATGCCTACAACGATATGGAGGTTATAGGACAGACTATCGACGACGCAGCGGGAGAGGCAATAGACAAATGCTCGAAAGTTATGGGATTAGGATATCCCGGCGGCCCCATCATTGACCGCCTCGCACGTCAGGGCAATCCGAGAGCATTCTCGTTCGCCGAGCCCCATATACCAGGACTTGACTATTCTTTCTCCGGACTGAAGACATCGTTCCTCTATAACATGAGGAAATGGATTGCCGACGATCCAGACTTCATCAACCATCACAAAGAGGACATTGCGGCATCGCTCGAGTGGACCGTGGTCGATATCCTCATGAAGAAACTGAGACTCGCCGTGAAGCAGACCGGCATCCGGCACGTGGCAGTGGCTGGAGGCGTCAGCGCCAACAACGGCCTAAGAAACGCATTCTATGAGCATCAGAAAAAGTATGGCTGGAAAATCTACATACCAAAATTCAGCTATACCACCGACAATGCAGCGATGATTGGTATTGTCGGAACATTCAAGTTCAGGGACAAGGATTTCTGTCCCATCAATGCTCCCGCATTCTCTAAAACGACATTCGTTTGATTTCTCCCCACCCCATAAATCACAACAGGAGGAGAGCCGTGCCACCCTTGGCTCTGAGTCTCAAGCCTGCCCCACTTGGCTCTTACCCCCCTACTCTTCTCTATGCGAGATTTTCCCCTTGGTGGAGATGGTCAATCGTGCACGTTACCTATTATTTAATGAAAACATATCTAACTCAAGAAAAGGAATAATGGAATTTGAGAACAAAGTATTAAGCAAAGAGCTTCTCGCTCTGCTCTATGAGTCTGACCGCACTGTGGGGACGGCCGAGAGCTGCACATCAGGCATGATAGCCACGTGTATAACATCCGTCCCTGGAGCCTCAGACTATTTCAAGGGCGGTATCGTCTGCTATACCGACGAGGTGAAGACCTCGCTCCTGAATGTCGATGCTGACATAATTGCCGAGAAGACAGCTGTCTGTGAGGACGTTGCCATACAGATGGTGACAGGTGCCATCGACACCCTCAATGTACACTATGCTGTCTCTGCGACAGGATTCGCCGGTCCAGGGTCGGCCGACGGCATCCCTGTCGGTACAATATGGCTGGCATGTGGTAACAAGGACGAGCAGGTCACCATGAAGCTCTCTGTAGATGAGGGGAGGGAGAAAAATATCAACAATGCGGTGAAAGAGGCTATGACGATGCTCATAAATTTCATCAAGGACCATGAGCCGCCACGCGTGGGCGATGAGGTTGTTGAGCTGACAGCTGAATAACCCTCTTTCTCTATTTCTCTGCAAAAATTTCTCTCACCGGTGGATATTATCCGTATGGCTGCGTAGACAGGTTCCTCCATACTGATATCCTATATATATGATAAATCAGCCACAGGCCAGATTCTCCCGTTTCTTAATGATTGGGAGGATGGACTGTGGCTGAATTATATGTATATCCCCACATCAAAAAAATGTTGGCATAGTCATTATTTCCACACCATGCAATAGCCATGAGGGATGCAGTCTCTGTCAATCTGGCCTGACAGAATAGTTTTAAAGGAAAATATGAACAGACAAACAACAAAAATGAATAGAGGTATTGGAGAAAAATGTTGTAATTTTGCACCCAGATTAAGAAAACAACATACATATATCATTTTTATCAGATGAGAAAAATACTTATTTTGCTTGCCTTCTCAACAATGATTGCGTCAGCAAAAGACACGCTGACCCTGCAACAATGCCTGACGAGAGGCATCGAGAACAACCTGAGGCTACGCGCATCACGTAACGAGATTATCAAGGGCCGACATAACATTAGCGAAAACCGTTCACGCCTCCTTCCACAGATAAATGCGGCTTTCGGAATAAATGACAACTTCACCCCTCCCGTTTCTGTCACAGACGGCACAGCCTACGGTAAGCAATACAATGTGACAAAGACCCTACAATACAATTCATCGGCAGCTCTGCAACTACAGATGCCATTATACAACAAGACGCTTTATACAGCCATCGAGATATCCAAAACGCTAGACAATATCAACCAGCTGTCATACGAGAAAGCGCGTGAGGATCTTATAGTGCAGATAAGCCAGATGTACTTCCTCGCACAGAACACTGCCGAGCAGATAAGGCTTATTGACGAGAACATTGTCCGCCTGAAAGGTCTCAGGGACATAACGGTAGCATTCTATGAAAACGGCATGGCCGTCGAGGTGGATGTGAAGCGTGTCAATATAAACATCGAGAATCTCTCTGTGCAAAGAGACAACGCCACGTCGATGCTTGAGCAACAGTATAACATGTTAAAATATGTCATGGACTATCCTGCCGACAAGGAGATTGAGGTGACAAGCGTAGACCCCCAAGAGACTATCAAGGCCAAGCTGACGGGCATGAGCACTAACCTGTATGAGCTGCAGATTCTCGAAAAGAAACAAACCCTCGCCGAGCAACAGAAGAGGATGGCGAAGGAGGGGTATCTCCCATCCCTGTCTCTATCAGGAAATCTCGCATTCACAGCCTACACAGACAAGCTGAAGAACTGGTTCCACAGCGGGGAGTCAAACCATTGGTATGACTCGAATGGGATAGGACTGTCTCTGCGCATCCCTGTCTTTGACGGATTCGAGAAGCGCTCAAAGATACGCAAGGCACAGATAGACATAGACAATGCACGCCTCGAATATGAGAATGCCACAAAGAGCCTGGAGACAGATTATCTCAACGCCACAAACGATATGATGAACAGTGAGCGGAATTTCCGGAAACAGCTTGACAACTATAATCTCGCACGTGATGTCTACGATGTGACTGCCGACCAGTATAGGGAGGGTGTGGCGTCAATGACTGCTGTACTCCAAGACGAGATGAGGGTCTCTGAGGCACAGAACAATTATCTGAGCGCACACTATAACTACCAGATAGCAAACCTGAAACTCCTGAAAATCACAGGACAGCTGAAATCTCTAACAGAATGATAACCTCTCCTCCCTCTGGGCGATAAACCGGCCACACTCTCGCATATACCCAGGGGAAAGAAAGCTTGAAAAGGACATTATATCTAATAAGAAGAATATTTCCCACCCGTTACATACCAGGACCAACAGGAAAAAAACATAAATCGCATAGCCCAACCATATAACCATCAGAAAAGAATATGAATACAGAAAATAACAAGCAAGCGCAGAACGAAGAACTTTCGACATCAAACCTCGAGGCAACAGCCAAACAACTCAGACGCCAACGCCGCCGCCAAATGATAGCAAGCCTTATAGGAATCGTTATCCTCGGCTGGGGATTATATAAGACTATATGCATCTTCCTTGACTATAAGCAGACAGAGACAAGCAACGACGCCCAGATAGAGCAGTATCTCTCTCCTGTCAACCTGCGTGCGACAGGCTATATCAGCCGGATATGTTTCCAAGAGCATCAGCATGTGAACAAGGGGGACACTCTGCTCATCCTCGATGACCGTGAATACCGCATAAAGGTAATGGAGGCAGAAGCAGCTCTGCAGGATGCTCTCGGCGGAGCTAATGTCATAGACGCCACTCTGAACACCACACAGACATCAGCCACTGTATATGACGCCTCTATTGCAGAGATAGAGGTGAATCTCGCAAAACTGGAGAAAGACATGCAGAGATACAGAAACCTTGTTGAGAAGAAGGCTGCAACAGAAATGCAACTCGAGCAGATAGAGACACAATATGCCGCCATGCAGAAGAAGCTCCAGGCTACTCTTCGCCAGAAGAAGGCTGCTCTCTCTGGTGTCAACGAGGTGTCAACCCGCAAACAGAATACTGAGGCCTCTATAAAGCGTGCGAAAGCTGCTCTCGAGCAGGCTCGCCTGAACCTATCGTATACTGTCGTTGTAGCACCATGCAGCGGAAAACTTGGGCGCAGGGCTATCGAGGAGGGACAGTTCATAAACGCAGGACAGACTATAACGTACATAATCCCCGACACACAGAAATGGGTCATAGCCAACTATAAGGAGACTCAGGTCGAGAACCTATATGTAGGCCAGAAAGTAAGGATGACTGTCGACGCTGTAAGCGGGAAAGAGTACACTGGAGTTGTAACTGCCATCTCAGGCGCCACAGGCTCAAAGTACTCTCTCGTGCCGACAGACAACTCTGCTGGTAACTTTGTGAAGATTCAGCAGCGTGTCCCGGTACGTATCGACTTTACAGGCCTCTCACGTGAGGACAATGAGAAGCTCGCGGCAGGAATGATGGTTGTCGTCAAGGCTGAGATAAAGAAGTAAGGCCAAACACATGTGCCCCAGGCACTCCGCATGTGAGCACTCACCACAGCAATCAACCTTATCCTCCACCTTATCCCTTCGTAACATTTATCCCATATATACCTTCACACGACGACAATCATGCCACAAAATCCAAAGAACTTCCCATTCTACAACTGGGTTCCTAAGCCAGTTGGCATTATCTTCCTTATCATCCTCTTCCTCCCGATGATAACGATGAGTGGTGTCTACTCCGCGAATAGCGGAGAGATGATGAGCGGACTTGGCATACAGTCAGAACATATATCCTTTGCCGGATTCTGCACGTCGATAGGCATGGCCGCTTTCTCACCCTTCTTCTACGACCTGGTCTGCTACCGTCGTGAGAAACTGATGTGTATCGTCGGCTTCTCCATACTCTTTGTCCTCAGTTTCATCTGTGCCCGCACAGAGAGCCTGTTTATCCTTGCTCTCTGCAGTCTTCTGATGGGTTTCGTCCGTCAGGCACTTCTGATGTGCAATCTTTTCACGCTCATCAAGTATGCGTTCGGCATAGAGGCGACAAGGAATCTGACTCCAGGATTCGAGCCAAGTACAGAGGAAGGATGGGACAAGCTGGACACGGAGAAGTCTGCATCTATGCCATCGATATATTTCTTCTTCATGATAATCGGACAGTTAGGCACATGGCTGACAGCATGGCTCGCCTACTCTTATGAGTGGCAGTATGTTTATTATTTCATGATGGCTTTTATGCTTGCTGGAATAATCATCGTCTTCTTCACCATGCCTTACCATAGGTATCCCACGCGTCGGTTTCCCATTAACTTCTCCAAGTTTGGCAATGTGACCGTATTCTCTGTCATGCTCTGCAGCTTCACATACGTCATGGTTTACGGCAAGACGTTAGACTGGTATTCAGACAAGAGTATCTGTCTCTCGACAATAGTCTGCATTCTCTCGACGATTGCATTCCTGTATCTTGAACATACCAGACGTTCGCCATACTTCATCCTTGACGCCTTTAAGGTTCGCACGATTATCTACGGCATCATTCTTTTCCTGTTGCTGATGTTCTTCAACTCGAGTGCCATGTTTGTCAACGTCTTCACATCCGTCGGCATGTCAATAGATAACTGGCAGAGTGCCGTTCTCGGCAACTGGGTTCTCCCAGGGTATTTCATTGGCCTGGTTATAGCCCTTATCTGCGGAGGTCGCGGTGTACATCTCAAATGGCTTTTTGCCCTTGGCTTCCTGCTTATAGGCTTAGCATCGCTGTATATGTATTTTGAGGTACAGACGGCTGGTCTATACTCTCATATGAAATGGCCTGTTATCATCCGCGCCACAGGTATGATGCTCCTCTATTCTCTAACAGCCGTCTATGCCAACCAGCGCATGCCATACCGCCTCATGTCGACATGGGTTTGCATTATGCTTGCTGTGCGTATGGTAATAGCCCCGAGTATAGGGTCTGCTACATATCAGAATGTCATGCAATATAGACAGCAATACCATATCACACGCATGTCACACGACTATGACCGCATGAATCCCGAAACGGCCTTGCAGTATGAGCAGACGGTACGCGGCATGAGATATCAGGGAAAGAGTGAGAGCGAGTCACAAATTATGGCTGCCATGTCTTTGAAAGGCAAGATACAGGTACAGGCTGTGATATCAACGGTGAAGGAGATGGCAGGATGGACATTCTATGGGTGTATGATATGTGCAGTTTTGTGTGCCATCGTTCCATGGCGTAAACGCCGGCTTGAGGAACTAACCCCCGAAGTCATTCAACCGCTTAAAGAACCGAAACTCATATAGCCACATCACAATAGCGGGGCGCGGTGGGGTCACTCTTCTTTACAACAGTGGCTGCTTCCGTCTCGCTCCTCATATTCGTATCCTCCAATAAACGCCACTCCGGCTGCTTGTGGATTTATCCTCAGCAGCCACGGAGCTTCTAAGACTGGTGGAACAACATTCACAGTTTTATCCTGCAAACTATCTTTTCATTAGAACTATATTTTATAAGTAATATTTTTTCATACCAGCGAGGGCGCATATATTGTTTTCTTAATCTTCGTCTTTCGGCGGAAGGGCAGTAATCGTTTCAAGAGAATTGTGCTATATCCGTGAGGATAGGCTTGCGCCCTCTTTTTTTACCTCTTAATCCCACCTTACGTTTTCCATCAGACAGTAATAAAAAGAAACAGGCAGGCCATAGGACTATTTCTATCCCAGGCCTGTCTGTCAGGAAAATATAACCCGCATGTTGTGGATATTATCTCGCTTTGTAGTAAGGAGTGTTGTATGTAAGGCTTATTCCACGCACAGTCTTGCTGACTACAAGCTTTGTGCCATCTTCTGAAACTGTATATGTAGAAGAGTTGGTAGACTTCTCTATCTGGTGGTAAACGACATTGAAGGTCTGTACTATCTCATTGAAAGAGTTATTGTTCATAGGTATCTCGATAATGAGCTGTCCGAGGCGATTCTTCTCGCTGACATCAGTATTGTTTACAGAGAGATATATCTCATTACCCTGACAGTTGCCCTTGAGACATTTCATCGCATCATCATATACATAGCCTTTCTGGCTTATCTGACGTGTGATATCAACGAAATTCCCATTAAGGTCAATACCATCGAACTCGAATGCAGAAGCACTAAGCGACATGAAGACTGCCGCCATGATCATAAGAATCTTTTTCATGATGTGTTGTTATTGTTATTTGTTTTAGTTAGATATTAATATAATTTCCATCTTTTGAATTGCAAATTTACACATTTTAAAATAATAACAATAACAATCTATATAAAATCACCACATTTTTAACATCATTTACATTTCGTAAGTCTTCCTTATCGAGCTATCAGTTGTTGTCCCATCATGCAATATAACCACATAGCAAGGCACTACACCCGCACAGGGAAAAAGGTAAAGCGGATATGCAACCCGACTGTATACCTGTCATTCCATGATATGAGATATAGCTACAGGGGTGTTTCTGTCCGTTATGAATATGCGCTCTGTTTCCCGAAACGAAGTGTCTGCTATAGATTTCTTTTTGTCAAGTACATGAGTCTGTATATCTGCCATCTGTAACAGAGTATGGAAAACAGAGGAACTCGTGGAAACCTTCTTCCCACTATTCTGCCTCAATATTGAGACCATAGACTCATGGGATAATGTGTATGATGAAGAGACCCATACGAACAGAGGGACATGAAGCTGATGTAAAGAAGGCACCGGAGAAGCATGCATGAAGTGATGGCCATCATCGAACAGATCCTCTCCATGGTCAGAAGTATAGAGGACAATTCCATTGCTGGAAAATCTACCAACAGTCTTTATTACCATGTCGAGAATATAATCTGTATATAGAATCGTATTGTCATAGGCATTCACAAGAGAAGCCCTGTTCTCTGGCGTTGCAGCAGGTATCTCGTCCGGCAAGAACCTCCTGAACTCCGCAGGATAGCGGTCACTGTAATTGAAATGGGAGCCGTATGTATGAAGCACAACAAATGTATCGCCAGTGTTCTCCTTTAGATATTGGCCGAGACAATCCACAAGCGACTTGTCATACGGCTTTTTGCCTTTCTGGCCTGGTTCCTTGACATAGCAACATGTATCCGCCTCATTTCCGAAGAACTCTATGAACGAGTGGTTCGGCTTCTGGTTAGAGAAGAATGCTGTCTTGAACCCTGCCTCCTTAAATGCTGTTATGATGCTTTTCTGCTTATAGATATTATCAAAGTTAGTGGCGTCAACAGATGACAGAAGCATAGGGACACTCTTGTGAGTCGTGTTTGACTCTGACATGGCATCAGAGAATGACACAAGGCCTTGGAGCGAGCTGAGATTAGGTGTGGTGTTACGGGAGTAGCCAGCAACCGCAAAGTTTGCAGCACGTGATGTCTCCCCTATCACAAAGACCACAACCATGGGGTTATCCGCATCTTCAGTAGTTACACGCCGGGCGTTGAAGACGAAGCCCATTGATGTCTCATCATATCGTGCACTCCGGTACATTCTCTCGCATGACAGCCCCGCATTGTAAATAACATTTGCAGGAAACACATCATCCTTCACGACCAATGGTGAACTCGTGAACGACGATATAAACCACGACATGAGACCACACAACAGCATGGCGAGAGATACTTTACGCTGACACATAAGCCACCGCATACCAAGGCGAGCCTTATGCCTGATGGCAATATACCCACCAATCAGCACAGGGACGTATATGCAGAATACTATCACGACACCATAGATGATTCCGCCAAGCATCTCCCCTACCTCTTCAGCATTGGTCGTTACAAGGTTGAGGAACATGTCGACGCCTATTATGGAACGGCCGAAAAGGTATGTAAGCACAATCTGGAAAGCCGCCAGGAAGATAAATGGGAACATAAGCCACACTGTCCGCCCTACCCTTCTTGAAAAGGACGAGAGAAGAGCGTATAATCCACAGGTTAGCAATATATTACATAGTGCAATGAAAAACGGTTGGCGCTCAGTAACTACAAGAGCAAGATTTGGAATCGTGAGAGAGACAACCAAAGCCACCATCAGTATGTATGTGCCTACATTTCTTTTCATAATTGTGTATAGACTTTTCTTTATTGTATGTTTTCAGAACGCCTCGTTGATATTGAACAGGAAACCACTCTGGCCTTTCTTGCCGAAACCGTAGTCGAGGCGCACATTGACATTCTTCTTGAACTCCCAACGATAGCCGATACCATAGTTGGGGAGCACACGTGACAGACGTAGCTCACTGAATTTTGGGAAGACCGTGCCCGCACCAACCCATAAGACGACGCCGTTACGTTTCCATACATGCTGTCTGAGCTCTACCGTAGTCTCTATCTTGTTCTTGTCCCGGTATCTGCCCTCGTAGTATCCGCGCATGGAATTCGAGCTGCCGAGCAATGCCATCATTGCCCATGAAGTATTACCAATATTGAACATGCCCCTTACATCAGCAGCAAGGACACAACCCTTCCAAACCCTTTTATAGCCACTAAGATTGAATGTGGTCGATGCCACATCATATTTGTTGCTTAGGAATTTTGGCATGAACATCTGCTCTATGTTAAGGTAAATGCCTCGATGGGCATTCGTGTACGTATCCCTTGTGTCGTAAACGAGCGAGAAACCCAAGCCAAGACTGTGTGTCTCATCGTCCTGACCGTTAAGAAGCTCAGGTGCAGTGACCTTGCTCGCTCTCACATAATCGAAGGTGAACAAGGGGCCGATATATAGACCATCGGTCAAGCGTGTGAGGAACGAAGCCTGTACACGCCCCTGCCATCGATGCATACTGGATCTGTTCGCGTCGTTGTCGCCATTCTCATACCCTATGCCCCAGTACGAACTCGGGAAAGAGAAGAAATATATCTTATAATCTATCCTGTTTTTCATGGCACGCATGAGATGATTGCCACGAATACCGAGAAGGTAGAAGCCGACAGTGGAGACATCTGAGAACAGCGACACGTTTGAGGGAGGTGACACTGTGTCATTAGCTGTTGTACGATACAATCCTGCTGCAACAAGTCCTAAGCCAAGTTCTGTATCTGTGCTGTAATGCGGACCACCTATTATACTGAAATCAAAGCGCTTATTCTTCTTGTTCTTATTAGCGTCGTTGAAATAATCCAGAAACTTCTGGAAGAAAGTCTTCTTCTTTGTTCCTGACACGAGACTATCCGAGGTCATATCGCCCACGCTATCCACGTGCACCGTATCCTGCAGTATTAACTCTTGTGTCTTGTAGCTGTGGACATAAGGCAAGCTGTCTGCCACTGACATACACAACCCAATAGAACCGTGACTTCCGACGGATGAAGACGCCACGGAAGGTAAGGCAGAGGTAAAGATGCAGAACAGTATTATTAGTTTGAATGCTGCGTTTGACATACAGTGATTTCTTCTGTTTTTAAGTTTATAAACGTGGAATGGAAAGCATTGATTCAGTTAATGGCACACTGGAAGGGTGAGGGGGAGCCGGCTATGAATAACAAGGAGAGAGTGTCAGTAAACCAGACCTACATTGTCTACCCAGAAAGTGTTACCTGGCGAGCCAACATATGCTCCGCCATGACTTGAAGAGAACTGCAACACCATGTGTGTCGGACTCTCGTTACTATTGGCCCATCCCACTTCCGTAACCAGGACATTCTCCCCCTTAGAGTTGCGGGCATAGTCAGTGGAACGTAGACCCATGGTGGCCTCATCGTAATCGGGGCTGTTCCTAATGTCTCCATAATGTATTTTGTATGTGGCTTTCTCCACCCATCCACTGGTCGATTTCCCATACGTGACAACAAGTGTCCCCACACGCTTCGCTGTAATATTCCCCTTGGCATCCTCTTTACGCTTCTGGAGGAACAAGACAGTTATGGCCTTATCGCGGCCGGGTACAACAGAACTACCCCCGAATCCTGTTTGCTTTATCCGATTTGCACCTGCCGCCGCCTTGAACTTATAGTCATACCGCAGGGCTTTCGGGCGGGCTGTGAATGGCATTCCCCAGTTCATATACTTCTGGCCATTCTTTGTTCCCGTTATCGGCTCATGCATGTCTCCTATGAAGATGCTGCCAGCCGCCAGCACTTTTATGTTGACAATTCCCAACACCTTCACTTTCTCAATGTGGGTTTCCATCTTCGCACAATATCCGCCACCGTGTCTGTCACGGCTGACAGAGTTGTTCGTCTTCACTATACCGGACACCTTTGCCATGACATTGGATGTCCCCCATGGTGAACCGCCCAGGTTCTTGTAAGGAGTATTGCCTGTGATATGTTTCGCAGGGCCTATTTCCCACAGCGTCTTATCCTCTCCTCCTATCACAGCCGACTCATGTATGGTTCTTGTCACCCAATTCTCCATATCACCATACTTAAGCATCACAAAGCGGCCGTTCTGTCCACAGGAAGGAAGAGGCCACAACAGGGAAGCTGTAACAATGATGGCTGAAAACAAACCTTTTTCCATAATATTGCTTATCTTTTTGTTCTTTGCATATCCTACTTGCCACAATGTGGAAGTATTCGTAATATTCTACCTGCAAAATTACTAAAAATAGACTTACTTGTAACATTTCTGTAAATATTATAAACTTTTTCAACTATATAAAACTATTTTTAAACTTTAAGTTTTACAAATCTCACAAATGTATAATATATAAAGGATATTCCGGCACTCAGTCTCTGATAAGAACCGAGCATAGTCTATCGGAAATTTGTTTGAAAAAACAAACGGTACAGTATGATTGGGAACCATGACAAAAACATGTCATGCCTCCCTTTCGCCAAGAGTCTTTTTGTACACCATCCAAATGCTATGGTTTTCTGTTTGACAATAACAACGTTTCTGATTCAGTGCAAATGGGGCACTCATCCAGTGCTAATGAGACGCTCATTCAGTATTTATGAGGCGCTCATTCAGTACCTTTTGGAAGGAAGCAGCTAACCATTTGAAACATAACACATTATCTTAAGGAATGTTTTGGCTGGCGTGGAATTATTAATGGATACGATTCAACATATCAACTCTGTATATCATAAACTAAATTACATTATTATATAAGATAGGAACTATGACATTACTTTTTTTTGAAAAAAAACCTAATAAA
>OBLI01001431.1_pt1 | contig 23371 bp, 27 predicted proteins | sample 1519701 | NCBI WGS metagenome assembly OBLI01 (sample SAMEA3663005, study PRJEB22513) | pig gut metagenome | biome: pig gut; feature: pig-associated habitat; material: faeces | place: France | collected 2012
TAACTTACAATACAGCAATTCGTTCAGGTGATAATTATGGTGGAAAGTATTCAGGTATGGCTCCTTCTGTAGTGACAACAGACAACATGTTTGATACAACCACTACACAAGGTGAAATTCTTTTGAATTATACTAAACTCTGCGGGTTGTTATATGATACTGATTCTGCTGGCAATATTACTATAATGTCGAGAAATAAGTTCTTTAGTAATTATAAGATAATTGATTGGACAGATAAAGTAGATTTGTCAAAAGATTATACTATAAAGCCTATTCCATTCAATACAAGGTACTTAGAAATGAAATATAAAGGTGGTGATACTTATTATGAAAAGAAATATTCATCAGAATTTGGCCTTGAATACGGTGAAAAGAAGATAAACACTGGTTATGCATTCAACAGTCAAACGACTCAATTGTTAAATACTATTTTCACTAACACTGTTATGGCATCAGAGCCAAGGTATGACTATTGGACAGAATTTAGATATGTTGGCAAAGAAGTTCCAGAGAACTATTTTGGATTTATTAAAAAGGGATGGGAGCTTCCTGCCTTCGCATACCCTTGTTATTTTACAAAAGATGGAGAAAAGAAGAATAAATCAGATGCTAAATATTCTCTTCTTTTCAATGCTGGCAAAAAGAAGAATTCTGGCCATATCACTATAGATAGCTCAATAATGTTGTCAGAAGATGCATCTGTTAATGGAGGTCAATTCTGCTGGGTATACCCAATAACTGGTGGTAACATACCTGCGTTCGAGCACTTGTTTAGGCATACTAGTTATACACCAAACTTTACAACTCATTATGATAATTACTCTTGGGATATTGGCTATCCAAGAATTAGCTATGAAGGAGAAACAACTTCAAGCTATCCTTCAGGAAGCACTGTATACTCAAGATTCTGGGAAGAGTACATCTCAGAGATTTATAATGTCAAGAACAAGATTCTCACTTGTTATGTAAAGCTCTCATGGATTGATATTCTTAATTTTAGCTTTAAGAACTTCGTTACTATAAATGGAGTGTTGTATCATCCTAATAAGTTAATCAATGTCAATCCGTTAAGTGATGACCCTATTCAAGTAGAGTTAATTCAAGTACAAAATATTGATGCTTATACTAATGGACAGAATATCCAGGGTGGTACTAGTAAGAGTACAAAACCTAAAAAGACACCAAATGCGGTAATAACAGCAACTCCTGAAGTACCACAAGTATTAACAAGATATGATGTTATTGCTCCTCCTGAACAACCACCTGTAGATGACCGTAAGCATGCAATACCTTTTGGTTGGGCAGTAATTGATAGCTCTACAGATCTTGAGACGGTACCAAAAGTTCAAAAAATGCAAGTTGCCAGAAGAACATTTAAAATAAATGAAGTAGAAAAACCAATATTATGACAGCAAGTGATTTCAAACATACAATGAAAGCTCTTAACGATTTTGGGAACTTCATCATAACCAATTATAAGAGGCAGTTAGAGGAAGAACAAATGAATAACGGTGAATTATACAGGACCATTAGTTATTCTGTCTCCACGGTCAGTTCTGGTTGGGTTATCTCTGTTTCTTTAGCCGAGTATTGGAAGTACATTGAGAATGGTCGTAGAGCTGGTGCTAAAATGCCACCTGTATCTGCTATAGAAAATTGGATAAAGGTAAGGCAAATAATTCCTCATTCTATGACCTTGAAATCTGGGAAAACGGTTATACCGTCGGTTAAGCAATTGTCCTTCCTGATTGCAAGGAGCATTGGCCAAAGAGGAATACCACCTAAACCTCTCTTCAAAAATAGCTTCGAAGCTGCAAAACAGCAATTCATACAAGTAATTAAAGACGCTATCACTCAAGATATTAAGGAGAGTCTCGTATAAGACTCTCCTTTTATATTAAAAATAAAGAATTATAGTACACTTTGGAAACTATTGAAATAAGCATAAAAAGTAATGCTCCACAAGTAACGCAAGAGACTACATCATTAAGACAGCAGATGAAAGAGCTCCGTAAAGAAATGGAATCTTGTACTGTTGGTTCAGAAGAGTATAATGATGCTTTAGCTAAATTAGCAACCACAACTCATGATTTTAAAGACCAGCAAGAAGCAATTAGGAACTCTGCAGGTGATTTAGGAACAGCTCTATCAAATATACAGGGAGTTACAACTGGTATTGTATCTGGGTTTAGTGCAGTTAACGCTATAATGACACTTACTGGTAGTAACACTGAAGATTTACAGAAAGCAATGGTATCTCTTCAAGCAGGTATTGCTCTTGTTCAAGGTATGGAAGGTCTTGAAGGATTACCAAAGCAAATCAATGCTACTGTAACTAGTCTTAAATCGTTGTTTACTGCTACAACTAAAGAAACTGCTGCTACTGGAGCATTGGCAACTTCTCAAGGTTTTCTTGCAACTGTAACCAAGGGTGTTTCAAATGCATTTAAAGGCCTTAAAGCAGCTCTTTTGTCATCTGGTATTGGAGGTATACTTGTTCTTATAGGTTCTCTTGCAACAGCTATGACAGCTCTTGTCGGAGTAATTCGTAATAACCTTCAAGCAGAGAACGAGTTCAAGGAAACTAATGATAAATTAAATGAATCATTTGCCACTCAGAATGAAGCACTTGACTTACAAATCAAATATATGCAAGCTGATGGTGCTTCTACACAAGATATTATTGAAGCTAAAAGAAAGTTAGTTCAACAGCAAAAGGCTGAAACAGAAGCAGCAATTGCTAATGCTCGAGCAAGACTTCAACAACTTAAAAATGATTCTGCTTGGACAAGATTCTGGAAGGGTGAGAATAAAGTTATCAAGGAACTCGAGAAAGAAACAATTCCTGCTCTTGAAGCTACTCTTGATAAACTTAGTAAACAAGAGGCAAATTTTACTGCTGATTTGTATGTAGAAAGTAAAAAAGCTAGCAATGCTATTAAAACAGACTCAAAAAGTACAGGTAAGGCTGTAGTAGATAATGCAGAAAAGGTTGCTAATGATGTTAAAGCCCAGATAGATGAAGTTATAAAGAAATATAAAGAGGCCAAAAATATCATGAGCGGCACTCAAACGCGTTTAGAAACTGTTTCTGATGTTGATGCCTTTGTTTCTATATTTGGATTTGACCCTAAAAAAGTCAGTACTCACCTTAAAGGAGTACTTAAAGCGCTTGCAACAAATGCATATGCAGAATTAGCGCAAGTTCGTGACAATGCAATTGCAGCTACAACTGATGAGAAAGTAATTGCAGAAATAAATAAAGCATATAATGAAGGTTGGAATGAATTAGAACAAGCAATAAACGGATTTATACCTGTAACAGATGGAACATTACTTGACTCCTTTGTTATAGCAGTAAAAGATAAAGCAACAGAAGCAGCCAAGAGTATATCTGCGAACTTCACTAAAGAATTCAACAACTTAAATTATCTGTATAAAGAAGGTATTATAGATTATGATGTTTATATTCAGCAACTTAATGCCATCACTGAACAATATAATTCAGCAACAAAGAAATTCAATGAAGAATACATTGAGGGTAAGAATCTGACTGCAGAACGCGTTGAAGAACTTGAATATCAGATGGCTATCAAACCTCTTGAATTCCAAAAAGAAGTTGGTGAGAAGTTCTTAGATGATCTTGACAAACAGCACAAGGATATTGAAAGAGAAATTGATGCATTCTACACTGGATATAACACAAGAGTAATAGACGGACTTAAGGAACAATTAGATAGTACCAAGCCTCTAATAAAAGAGTTATTTGATGTATATTCAGGTACAACTACATTGACACAAAGATATGAGGATATGCAGGCAGAACTTGACCGTCAAAAGACTCTGTATGACATAGAATATCAACTTAAAGTAGATGAAATCAATAAGACGTTGGCATTGAATACATTAACTGTTGAGCAAGAAACAGCTCTCAAAGATCAACTTGCAACACTTAATGCTGAAAAACTTCAAAATGACGTTGAGTACTATTCTAATTCTACAGCAGCAAAGGATGAATATTATGCTAGTCTTAGGGACACTGTCACTCAGAGTATGAATGCCTTTGGTGATTTAACAAACAATCTTGCTAATGTATTCAAACAGGCAGCAGAAACAATGAAAGACTCTGAAGGCAATTACACTAAAGAAGGAAAGAAGATGCTTGAGACTAGTGCTGCTCTTCAGATCGCTACTGCAACGATGAATGCAGCTTCTGGTATTGCTACTGTTTGGGCAACTTCTGCTCAATTAGGACCAATTGCAGGACCAATAGTTGCAGGTATACAGACAGCAGCTCATATCGCAAACTTAGCAGTTCAAATAATGAGTATTAAGAAAGCTCTTTCACAAGGTCTTGCAGGTGATACTTCTGGTGGAAGTGCATCAGCTCCAGACACAAGTTTCACTCTTACATCTCCTGATGCATATCAGAACACACTCTCAGATGAAGTTCAGACTGACCTTCAGGCAAACGCTCAGAGCAATCAGAGAGTGTATGTTCTCGAGTCAGATATCACTTCAAAACAGGATAATGTTAAATCTGCTGTTACTACGAGTACATTCTAAATAAATAAACATATAAAAAATGGCAAAGTTTAAACAAACAATAAAGACAAACATTCCATTCACTACTACCAAATGCCAAATGTTATTCTATTTACCAGAAGGAGTTACGATTGATGTTTGGGCATCTGTTGAGGGTAATGATTGGGAAGATATTACAGGAAAGTGGTATGGAGGTCAATTATGCAGTATTGTCGCTATACCAGAAGGAACATATTTTAAGTTTGTTTCATCAGAAGATATAAACATAAGTATTTTTAAGTAATGAATATATTTAATTTTTGTGGTAGTGGAAGCGGTGGTTCAGGAGGAAGTTCTGCTCTCATACAATATCAGAAAACAGTGGATTCAAGTCACAACACTCAAATGATTGTTGCTGACTATCCTTATCAAGTAATCTCTCAAGTTGAGGTGCTTGCTCCTAATATGGCAAATCCTGTTGTAGATGCAAGTTATGGAGAGCAAACAATTTATACTCCTGAAAGGGATAGTTCTAATAATCTCTATATTGGAATGGATTCAGTAAAGGTCCTTGCTCCTCTTATGAAAGCAATTACTCTTGTTGGAAATAAAGACTCAAGTACTGTCTATAATGTTGTAGACGAGGGTGATGTTGCAGCTGGATATGTTGGTATAGAACAAGTTACTATTCCTCCTGTAAATGCATCTGTAGACAGTAACATTGACCCTGTTAATATAAAAGATGGAGTTACGATTCTTGGTGTAACTGGTGTTTACAATCAAGAATTTGATTATGCTATACTCTATAATAAATTAATATCTATATAAAAATAATTGCATACCAATGAGTTATCAATTTAATACATTACAAGACTGCCTTGATGAATGCTCAAGAATTGAGACTGCAAGAAATAATTGCATAACAGCTATGAATGCTTGTGGTTTAACTACTCCTAATGATGCTTCATTGGGAATGCTTCCTCATTATTTTGGTTGTGACTCTTATATTGGTCCCACACTGCCATCTAAGAGTTTTGCCACTTTTGATGATGCTAGTACAGCAATTGCCCAGATAAATACTAAGAAGAATAATTTGAAAACATTGATTAATGTTTTCTGTGCACCTAAAAATATAAAAATTACAAACCAATCTATGAACGAATACTACAAATTTATTCAAAACACTGGAACTTTAGAGTTTAGAGTTCAGTGGATTTCAAATCCTTCATCAAGTGATTATATTGATTTAGGATATTCTTTAACTAGAGATATGAAATTATCTGCAAGTATTTCTTGGGGCGATTTCTATCATTCACAAGCTGTTGGTGATTATATGAACCTCCTATTTGGAGCAGAAGAAATAGTCAATAATGAACACATTGTGTATGGATTAACAGCGAAGACTGGTAATTACGTAACTGGATCTCCTTTTGAAGATGGTGTTTTTAGATGGTGTTCTAAGTTAGAGTATAGTTCTGGTGAATATCTTCCTTGGATTAAGCAAGACCCAGAAAATCCAAAACACTTAGAAAATGATACTAAGTATGTCTGTGAGGACGCAACAGGTCATATTAATCCTAAGATATCTCAATCCGGTGATTATATATATGAGATACAACTTGCTGTTATATTTAATGGTTGGAAGCATGAAAACAGACTGTATCCTGTCGGACCGTATCCTTCGTATCAAGGAACACAAGAACAAGCTGAAGCACTTTATCCAGTTCCAAATACACACTGCACGATTTTCAATAATTCAGGAAATTGTCCTTCTGGTTCTAAGTTCTATTCAGGACAAATAAAGAACTCTGATGGAACAGTAATTCATAATTTACTTCCTTATATTGAGTGGACAGGTTGTTCTTGGTTAGCATTCGTAAAAGATACGGTAACTAATACAAAATATTATAATTTAGGTCCAAATGAATTTACTTATGGCCCTATAGTTACTAATTAAGAGAGGTTGTTAAACCTCTCTTTTATATTAAAATAAAAGAATTCTTTTATCTGATGATAATCTACAAAAATAGAAATTTAGTGATACCAGTTGGTCTTGGTCCTAATTTCAACAATGAAACTGTAGAGATAAAAAATGAGAACAAGGCAGTGACAATTACTGAGAATGGAACAGAGATTGTCACCTATGATCCTGCAGAATATACTGGACTAGGTATTGTTCAGATTAACACTGAAGTACAAGGTGGGCTTATTCAAGACCCAGTCAAACTTGATATTACAGAAAACGGTGATTATGATGTTAGGCCAGATGAAAATTATGATGGTTTGAGTGAAGTGAGTGTTACAGTTAATGTTCAGCCAGAGCTTGAAGCAAAAACTGTAGATTCAAGTACTGCTTCTCAAGTTGTAACTACAGACAAATATGGTTTGTCATCTGTCACTGTTAATCCTTATGTTCTAGATGAAAAAACAGTCGATTCATCTACTGTTATCCAGGTTGTCACCTCCGATGAAGATGGTCTAAGACAAGTAACAATCAATCCATTTGTTTTAAGTCCTCTAGAGGTCGATTCTAGTACAGCCAATCAAGAATATACTGGTCACTACAATTCTGTAAAAGTAAATAAGTATACACTTGACTCTAAAAGTGTAGATTCAAGCACTGTAAGTCAAATTATAACAAGTGATGTAGATGGTCTTTCAAGTGTCACTGTTAATCCTTATGTATTAGATTCAAGTTCACTAGTTATTGATGAAAATGGAGAGTATTTAGTGACAAGTGCTGCTGATGGTTTGTCAAGAGTAGATGTTTCAGTCAATATCGATACTCAATCATACTATGACTCGGGATATTCTGCTGGTGAAGCAGCTGGTATTATAGAAGGTGTTGCAGAACAAAAATCAAAACTAACAAGCACTACACTACGTGGAAATGGAAATTACACAAGAGCAGATGGTTGGAATGACGTCACTGTAGATGTTCCTTCAGATATTCGTAATCAATCAAAAACTGTAGATTCAAGTACAAATTCACAGATAATTACAGCAGATGTTGATTATTCTGGTCTTGGACAAGTTACAATTAATCCTTATGTATTGGATAGCAAGACTGTAGATTCAAGCACTATTGCACAGACTGTTGTTTCAAGTGAAGACGGTTTGTCATCTGTGATTGTTAATCCTTATACATTAGATAGTTCAACTTTAGAGATTACAACAAACGGACAATATACAGTGACAAGTGCTGCTGATGGCTTGTCAAGAGTAGATGTTTCTGTTGGAATTGATACTCAAAGTTATTATGACTCAGGATATTCTGCTGGTAAAGTTGACGGTAAAGCAGAGCAAAGAGCACTATTAGATTCAAGTACATTTACTGAAAACGGAACGTTTACAAGATACAACGGTTGGAATGAGATTACTGTAGATGTTGATACTGTTAATAATCAATCAAATAAAACTGTTGATTCCAGCACAAATACACAAGTCGTTACTCCAGATGCAGGATATACTGGTCTTGCAAGGGTTGTTGTCATGCCTTATGTCACTCAAGAAAAAACACAATCTGCTAGTCCACTTGAAGGACAAACTATTGAAGTTACTCCTGACCATGGAAAAGTGTTATCAAAAGTAACTATTCCTGCTGCTGCAATTTCTAAGGTACAATGGGAAACTGTTGACCAGAATGGATATTATGAATATAGAACGCCAAGTAATGATTATTATGGAATGGCAGGTGTTAATCTTACAGTAAACGTTAAACCTCCTCTTCAAGCAAAAACTGTAGATTCAAGTACTGCTTCTCAAACAATTGTTAAAGACTCAAAAGATTATTATGGACTTTCAAGTGTCACTATAAATCCGTATATATTGGATAGCAAGACTGTAGACCCAAGTACAAATTCACAAACTGTTACTAGTGATGCTGACGGTTTGTCATCAGTAATAGTTAATGCTGTAACTAGTAGCATAGATAGCAATATCTCTGCAGGAAATATTAAGAATGGAGTTACAATTTTAGGTGTTCAGGGAACTTATGCAGGACAGATAATAAACAACCAAAATAAGACCGTTGACCCTTCAATAAATTCGCAATCAATTACTTATGATAGTGAATATACTGGACTTGGAACAGTCACTGTAAATGCAGTAACAAATGAAATAGACAGTAATATTCAGGCAGGTAATATTAAGAATGGAGTAACTATTCTTGGAGTTACAGGTAATTACAGTGGAACTATAATAAACAATCAAAATAAGACTATAGACTCAAGCACCAGTGCACAATCTGTAACATATGACTCTGGATATACTGGACTTGGAACAGTCACTGTAAATCCTTATGTATTAGATAGCAAGACTGTAGATCCAAGCACTAGTGTACAGACAGTTACAAGTTCTGAAGATGGACTTTCACAGGTCACTGTAAATGCGGTAACTAGCTCTATTGATGCTAATATCATAGCAGGTAATATTAAGGATGGAGTAACTATTCTTGGAGTTACAGGTAATTACAGTGGAACTATAATAAACAACCAAAATAAGACTGTAGATGCTAGCACAAATCAGCAATCAGTAACTTATGACTCTGGATATACTGGACTAGGAACTGTTACTTTAAATGGTTATGATATTGATTCTTGCTATACTCTTGCAGCAAGCATTTAAAATGAATAAATAGATAGAATGGGTACATATACTGTAGCACAATTATATGCAAAGATTCAAGAATTGAATACTCAAAAAGAAGCTCTCAGACAAGCATTAATTGCTAAGGGAGCTACCGTTGCAACAAGTGTAAAGATAGAAGATTATCCAACAATAATTTCAAACTTATGTTCATAATATGGGAACTTATACAAAAGCACAATTAGAAACAGAACTTACAAGAATAAAGAATGCTGTTGCAAGTTGTAGAACAGCTATTTATAATCAAGGAGTACTAAATATTCCTTCAGACGTCACGTTAGCTCAATTGCCAACTTATGTAAATATGATTGATTGTAGTCATCCTGATATTCTACTTGAATATTTACAAGCAGATGAAACTCCTTCTTCGGCTTCTAGAACATCAATGTATTTTGATACTCAATACTATCCTGATTCTTCTACAAATATTGAAATAAAGTATCAGAACACATTCGCTTACTCACCGACGGCAACCGGTTCATCATATGTAATACTAGGTTGCAATCATACTACTGGTGGAGGAGCATCTTTTAGTGGTGATTATTATTTTGCTTCTCCTGCTGGTCCAACTGGCAGCGCGACTTCATCTCTTGCTTGGAGATACAGAAATAATTCAAATGTATTTAACACAAATGCAGTAATTGACACTAATATACACACAATATCTGAATATAATAGTTCAACTACTCAATATATATATTATGACGGAGTTTTAACAACTGGTACAAGTAGTTCTTTAAAAACATTTGAAAGAACACTATATATTTTTGCTTTACATTCTAATACTGCGGCCTTTACTTCCTCATTAAAAGGAACAAGAATCTATTATATAAAGATATGGAAAAATAAGAATCTTGAGCGTTTTTATATTCCAGTACTTCATTGGAATGGTAGTTCATATGTTCCATGTTTCTACGATAAAGTCAATGACTCTTATATATATAAACAAGGTACAGGAACAATTGTTTATGCAATAACAGATGATATTATGCTTGATTATATATATGTTCCTACTTCTAATAGAGGTGTATACTATAATACTAATTGGTCAATAGAATTACATCAACATATGGATATAAAATATATTTCTGGAAATGTAATAGCAGGAGGTAGTATAAATGAAGGACCAATGCTTGGTAGTACATATTCTGGTACATATAAATATGGAATATATGCTCCTGCTGCAGGAGCTGCAAGTACAAAACCTACGGTAAAAAACGGATTTAAAATACCTAGAACTAGTTCTACTGTTCAACTATATGGCACAACCTATTCTGCAAGTGATACTTCTACTCATACAGTTTCTGTATTTTCAGATAATTCTAATTATAGATGTATGTATGATAATTTGACATTATACACATCTACAATTATTGAACAGACTAATCCAATAATTGGCACTAAATTAGGGATATTTGGTGGAACATCTGCAACAACAGGCAGTATGCAATCATCATTTCTCAACTCTAAAATATTTTATGCATGCGTTGCTGATAAACAACATAGTTCATCACAATCTTGGATTCCAGTATTACATAATAATGTTCCAGTTTTTTATGATTTAAAATCTCAAACATATATATCAAATTCTGGTTCACAAACACCTGGATATGAAAAACTTAACTAAAGAGAGGTTCAACAACCTCTCTTTTATATTAAAATAAAAGAATTATTTTATCTAATGATAATCTATGAAGATGAGGAACTTGTTATTCCTTCAGGCATAGGACCAACTGTTAATACAGAGTCAGGTGAAGTTATTTTGGACAGAAAAACAGTTTCAATCACTAAAAATGGAACTGTTAAAGTTGTTCCTGGCTCTGGATATAACGGAATATCAGAATGCAATATAATTACTAATGTTCCTACACAGATAAACAACCAGGGCAAAGAAATTACATGCCAAGCTAACGGAAATTATACAGTAGTTCCTGATATAAATCACACTGGACTTGATAACGTTAAAGTCAAAGTTAGAGTGCCAGACCCAGTATATCAGACAAAGACAGTCAGCTCTACTAATCAGACTCAAACCATCGGACCAGATGAAGGTTTTGATGCAATCAATAATATAATTGTTGCTCCTATAAATGGACAAAATAAGGTTGTTTCACCGACAACACAATCACAGACAGTCATTGCAGACCTTCCATATTATGCCTTAAGTTCTGTAACAGTTCAGCCTGCTCCAACAGAAGCAAGAACAATTAAGTCAAGTGATTCACAGCAAGTCGTCACTCCATCAGGAAATAATGTGGGGTTGTCATCTGTCACTGTAAATCCTTATATTCTTGATGATAAAACTGTAGATTCTAGCACAGTTACTCAAGTAATCACTTCAAGTGAGGATGGTCTTGCAAGTGTTACAATCAATCCTTATGTTCTAGACAGCAAAACTGTAGATTCTAGCACAGTTACTCAAGTAATTACATCAGATAAAGATGGATTGCAATCTGTCACTATAAATCCGTATGTTCTTGAGTCTAAAACAGTTAATCCATCATGGGTAGACCAGACAATCACTCCATCTGCAAATAAAGATGGGCTTTCAAGTGTAAAAGTCAACAAAGTTACAAGTGATATTGACCCAAATATTGCTCCAAATAACATAAAATTAGGTGTTTCTATTCTTGGAGTTACTGGACAATATGACCCTATATCTGGAATTACTACACAAACTGTAAATGTTGACTCAAGCATTAATGCACAAAAAATTACTGCAACTACTGCAGATTATCTAGCAGAAGTTAATATTGCTCCTTATGTTCTTGATAGTAAAACAGTTGATGCAAGTACAAATGACCAAGTTGTCACAAGCGATGTAGATGGTTTGTCATCTGTCACTGTAAATAAGGCAAAATTACAGACTAAGAGAATTAATAATTACACAAATGAAACTACAGACATTTCAAAAGCAGGAAGATCTGTGTATATATATCCAGATACTAATTATTTAGGATTTAATAGGATAGCGGGAAGTTACATCTATACAGCTAGAATGACTGTAGATGCAAGCACAAATGATGTTGTTTATACTAGAAGAGATTATTTCCAGCAACCTCCTTATAATTTGTCATCAGATTTTGCAAGTTCTTATACAAGAATAAAAGATGTAAAAGTCAATAAAGTAACTGCTGCAATAGATAGCAACATCCAAGCAGGAAATATCAAATCAGGTGTGACAATTCTTGGAGTGACAGGAAATTTCCAAGGAGGTGATTTAACAACAATCACAGTTGACTCAAGCATTAATGGTGCAACTTATTATGTTCCAGATGGATATTATGGATTCTCTCAATTCTCAGTAGAGCCTTATGTACTTCAGGATAAAACAGTTAATGCATCAACAATTTCACAAAGAATTACAGCAGACAATGATTATAACGGCCTTGGAACTGTGACAATTAAACCTGTAACTGCTAGCATAGATTCAGATATTAAAGCAAGCAACATAAAACAAGGTGTTACAATTCTTGGTGTTAACGGTTCTGTCGTTGAAGCAGATTATGATGCAATTTATGCAAGGCTTCAAGCTTTTTAAATAAATAGAATTGATTATGAGTGTTACTATAGAACAAATAATGACAGAGTGTGATAGAATAGATGCTGCAATTGCAGATATGAAACTTGCTCTTCAAGAAAAAGGAGTGAGTGTTCCTGCTGATGCAAGCATAGGAACAATAACTTCTCTTGTATTATCAATTCCAAAAACATTACTTCCTCAATAATGAAAACTTTAACAGATATTAACAATAAATTAGATTCTTTAGATATTGATAAAGAGAATATCAGACAAGCTATAATCACACAAGGTGTTTCAGTTGATATAAGTGAATCTGTATCAACATATGGTGATTACATTAGAAAGATTAATCCTGATATTCGTTTACAATATATTTATGCGCAAGCATACCAAACTGGGGATAGTGCAGATCCTAAAAATGATATTGTTTGGGACTCTTCTAATATGTTGATGGACCTTGGGATGAAAATGTCTGATTTTACTGATAATTCTCTTGTGATTAAAACAGGAATACAGACAAGTTCTATAATGTATAATGACCCACCAGCAAAAGTGTGGCCTAGCCCTAAATATTGTCCAATATTCACCACAAAACCGTATATAAGTCAATATTATCCTGATTATTATCTCAATTATTTTAATTTAGAAGCTCGTTTCACAAGCAGTCCTGGATATATTGATGAGACAGAATACTTGTTATATACATTCCCTTCTGTAAACCCAAGAACATATCCAGATATACATAAAGGCAATGATGCTCCTGATATAAGTCAAATTGACCCAAGCAATTCTATATTAATGCCTTATAGAGTAACATCACCAGATTATTTTGATGACGAACTTGAAATAACACTAAAAACGAATAGTATAAAGGCAGATTTTAATAATGATGTTTATCATGATACTGCATGTATAAAGAGTGTTTCAAGAGCAACCCCTGTTTCTTCTACAATTGGTGATTCATTAACAGCATATAATCCTAACAATATGGATACCATTAAGTTAGATTTAGGACCTGGTTTTATATTAAAGAATTATTTTAGTTCCCCAAGAAAGGTAAGAGGTGGAAGGTCACAAAAGTTTTATTATATTATTGTAAAAGATACATACAATAGAGAGATTAAAAAAATTGTTCCTTTCCTTAGATACAATCCATCAACAAAAGTGTATGATACAATCATTTTAAAAGATACTCATAATGAAAATGATAATGGAATTGTTGTACCATATCCATATCTATACCGCAATGGACAATGGGAACAAATGACACAAGGAAAAACTTATGATGACACAGTTTATTTCAAATTTTATTACAAATAACTTAAAGAGCGGTCCATTCCGCTCTTTTTTATATTAAAATAAAAGAATTACAATCAAGATGCTATATAAGAATTTACCTCTATACAACTTAGTCATTGACGACGATGATACACTCGGAGTTGATAAAATATCACTCGTAACTTATCCTGCGGTTGAGGAGAACTTTTTACTTTTTGATGAGACAAAACATATAGATTATTCATTCTCTGTACAAAATGAAGAAAAGAGATTGGTTTCTGGTATAGCTATGGTTGCTGACAGACCAATATATCGTGAGACTCCTGATAAAAAAGGATATTATGTTGTATTCTCAAAAGAGACTATAGAAAAAATTGCGCATAGATTTGCCAAGAATAATTATGCTTTCAATATTTCAACACAACATAAGACTGATGTTACAGATTGCTATGTAGTTGAGAGTTTCATCATCAATAAAGAAAGAGGCATATGCCCTAAAGAATTTGCAGATGTAGAAGACGGTTCTTGGTATACATCTGTAAAAATAGATAATCAGGAACTTTGGAATGAGATTAAAAACGGTGAAGGGCTTAACGGATTTTCAGTTGAAATTCGTGCAATAGCAGAAGAGTTCAATAAAACAGAGCCAACCAATCAAGAACTTCATCAGGAAGGACCTAAACTCAATTGGTTAGAAAATATATTATCAGGACATCTAATCATCAAGGAGGAACAAAATAAAGCACAATAATATTAAAAATAAAATTAATCCTATTCATATGAATATTAAGAATAAAATGAAATTGCTTTTTAAAAGCATCTTTACACAGTTCGGGTCAGTTGTTTCTGCTGAAGGACAACAGATAATTTGGGACCAGGACGGAGAAATAGCTGAAGGCTATGAAGTATATATGGAGCAAGAGGACGAAAATGGAGAACTCCAGTATGTTCCTGTCCCTGACGGAGAGTATAAAGTAGAGGACAAAATTATTGTAATCGCTGATGGTAAAGTTTCAGAGATTAGAGTAGATGAAAAGCCCGCTGAAGAGCCAGAGACTCCTGCTGCACAAATGGAAGAAACTCCTGCTCCTGAAGCACCAGCAGACCCTACAACCGAGGAAGTTGTAACTACAGATGAGGAACCTTTTGACGCTGAAAAGGCATATGCTGAGTTAAAGTCTATGTACGATGCCCTTAAAGGTGAAGTTGAAGTACTTAAAGAGCAACTCGGAAAACTTCTTGAGGTCCCTGCAGATGAGGATGCTTTTAAAGCTGCAAAGAAAAATGAAACTGCTGAACAGAAACAATTTATGTGTAAAGCTGCTCATAAGTAATTAATACCAAACTCTTTTTTTAAGTTCTTTGTCATAATACCAATGCTTATTCTTGAATGCTTTTGACATTTTATCAATTGATTCTTGTTTATGTGTAGATCCCTTACGAGGACTTGGTTTACCTTTATGAGCAATAGACAATTTTCTTTTGCTTTCTTCAGATAACTTCCTTCCCTTCATAGGACTTGGTTTACCACGATGAGAATCTGCTATTACTTTTCTAGCAGCAATAGTTTTTGGATAAAATAGATTATGAAGTTTTTGGTGTTCAGAAGGTGTTAAAACAACCAAATTTGATACAACATTATTTCTCCTGTTTCCATCTATATGATGCACGTGTTTAACTGTTCCATCAAATTCTTCTGGCCAATACTTTAAAGCTAAAAAACGATATCCGTATTTTCTGTTGTCACTTTCATTTGAGTCGATAAGCTTTTTGTTAAGGACTGTAACTAAATATTTTTTTACTTCATTTATATCAATTTCCATATAGTATATATATGAAAAATAAATGAATCTAAAAAACAGATTATTCTATTAATTTACAATTTTTTTAAACACAATATTAAAAACAAAGAAATAAAAATAATTTTAAAATAATTATGTCTATAAACGTTTCTAAATTACCAGAGTACGTAAATGAGCACGCTGACGAGCTTCTAACTAAGGCAATGGTCGGTTCTACAACCCTTGACTATATTTCAATTATGCCATCTGTTAAGTACAAAGACTCTTTGATATATCTTTCAACAACTGTTGCATTCCAAGATGCTAAGACTTGCGGTTTCAATGCACAGGGAGATGATACTCTTTCAGAGAGAACTATACAAGTTGCGCCGATAAAAGTAAACAAGACTTACTGTCCTAAGGACCTTCGTAAGACTGCTCTTAATCATGGTCTTCTTTTTGAAGCTGGTCGTGAGACTCTTCCTTTCGAGGAAAAATTCATGGAAGGCAATATCACTGCTATCAATGCAGAACTTGAGAAAGAAATCTGGCAGAATGGCAGTTCAGCATTATTCCCTGGATTCCTTTATCAAATTACTGCTGGTGATGCTTCTGTAGGTCCTATTGATGCTTCAGTATCTACTGGTTATGGTGCAGACGATGTAATCGATACTGCTTATGACAAACTTAATGAAGTTACTCTTGAGAAGGGTGCTGTAATCTTCGTTTCTCACACCACTTTCAAGAATTATGTTAAGGCTCTTAACGCAACTTGCTGCGCAAATCGTCCTATAATTGATGCAGCTGCTAAGGAGATTGAATATCCTGGTGATTCAAGAGTTAAGATTGTTCCTGTAGCAGGTCTTCAGAATGCTACCGACTCTAATGGAAAGGCTGCTCTTGCAGTTGCTTCTTGGGCAAAGAACTTTGTTTACGGTACTGATGTAGAAGGCTCAGAGAACACATTCAAGTTCTGGTTCTCAGACGATGACGATGTATTCAAGTTTAAAGTTCTATTCAACGCAGGTACTGCAATTGCTTTCCCTGACGAAGTAGTTTACGTACACGAGGCTTAATTAATAAACTTATAACGGGAGGGACAAACTCCCTCCCCTTTTTAAACTAAAAATAATTTAAACTATATACAATGAGTTGTAATGTAACGTTAACTGGTATTGCTCTTGATTGCGGAACTAACCTTTCAGGTATCAAGGCTATCTATCTTGCAAATGATGCTTCTGTTGGTAATGTAACTGTTTCTGAAGGAGAAATTTCAGCAATTGATGCATCTGCTGGTACTTTCAAAAAGTATGTTCCTGCAAAGAATACTGGTTCATTAACAAAGACCCTTACTAAGGATGAGTCAACTGGTGTTATGTATTACACCAATGAGGCTGTTGCTCAATTCAATAAGATGGAAACTGCAAAGAGAACTGAAATTGCTAACATTGATAGAGGACAATTCAAAGCTATTGTTCTTGATAATAACGGCAAATATTGGTTCCTTGGATATAACAACTACGTATCTGCAACCGCTGTAACAGGACAGACTGGTGCGGGGCTCGACGAGGGAAATTTTTACACCCTTACACTTACTGATATTTCTGCAGAACTTCCTTACGAAGTACAATCTGAAGCAATTACTGCTGTTATTGCAGAATAAGTTCTAAACTTTATAATAAAAAAGAGTTCTTCATTTTGGAGAACTCTTTTTTTCATATATTATTAGTATGAAAGAAGTATTTAAAGACATAAAAGGATTTGAAGGAAAATACCAAGTAAGCAATCTTGGCAGAATTAGGTCATTAAACTATAGAATGACTGGAAAACCTCATATTATGAAATTTGGATCAGACGGAGAGTATGATACTGTAGTATTTTACGTTAATGGTCATAGACATATGAGAAAAGTACATCGTGTAGTTGCAGAAGCTTTTATACCAAATCCAGATAATTTGCCTCAAGTGAATCATCTCAATGAAGTAAAAACAGATAATAGAGCAGAAAACTTAGAGTGGTGTGATAATAAGTACAACGCAAACTATGGAACGAGGAACAAAAGAATATCATTACATAACAAATGGCGTAAATGAGTGGGGAGAAATCCTCACTCTTTTTTATATTAAAAATAAAGAAATCAACTAATAATGAGCGCATTTCCAGTCAATCATTACGTCTTAATATTGCAGAACAACTACACAAAGCAGACCTTTGTGCATGATGTTCTTAATACCAGCACAGATACCTTATTCTATAAATTTGCAGGATTTAAGTTTGATGATAAAGCTCCTTATGGAGAATATAATTATGTTCTTTTCTGGTGCACTCTTGAGTATACTCTTGAACTTTCAAACTCTCTTCTCGATAGCAAGATAACTGTTACCACAAATGAAGGTGAAAAGGTAACTTTAAGGCTCAAGGATATTACACCAGATACAGGAATAATTTATTATCCTGACCCTAATAATCCTAAAGGTGAGCAAGCAATTGATAGTCCTACTTCATACTATTCACTCTAAAACGAACGATAAATACTATACAATGACACAAGAAGAAATCATAGAAGAAATAAATAAAATGAAAGATGAAATTAACAAACTCTGTGAAGTTGTTAAAGAATATCTTGAAGAAAATTAATCAATAAAAGATAATGAAAATAACGTGTAGACGATATCTGTATAAAGTTGTAGAACCGAGCCAAAAGGGCAGAGTTTTAACTAAATGGGTGGAAGGCCAGCCATTAGCTGATTTTGAAGCATTTGAAATGACAAAAGTACCTCTCAGTGTAACTGATGTTGAGATAGAAAATACATATCACGAAATCACTAAGAAGAGAGCAGAAAAATTGTTTGAAGAAAAGGCACAACTTTTAAATCCAGATGTAAATAATATTGTTGAGGAAGTTCCTCAAGAATAATCATAATTTAAATAAATTCTTTGTTGTCAGAGCGCACCTAAATGATGCGCTCTTTATTTATATTAAAAAATAAAGAAAAAATTATTGAAAAATGTCTGAAAAAGATATGAAAAATATTTCAAATGTAGGAATTGTTAAGTTTTCTCTTATAGACCCAGATGACTCATACGAACTTCCTTCTTATGAAGAGTCTGATTCTCGTGCTAAGTCAATCGTAAATTGGGGTCCGTCAAATCAATTCCCTAATATGTTGTATGAGATGAGCCAAAATTCTGCAACTCTTTCTGCTATTATCAACGGTACTGTAGAATTACTCAAGGGAGAACAAATAGCAATCAATCCTGATATCCATACTAATGGAGATTTATATTATTACCCTTTTATAAACAGATTTGATGAGACAGCAGCAGACCTTGTTGAGGCGCTTGCAAGAGATTATATGCTCTTTGGCATGTTCGCTATTCAAGTGATTTACAACAAGCTTGGCAATATTGCTGAAATTATTGCTCTTCCTGCAGAGTATATTAGAATGAATGAAGACAGGAGCTTGATTTATTTCTCTAAGAAATGGAAAAAGTACACCACCAGTGATGTTGTCTATGACAAATTCGACAGAGAAAATGTTATTGATAATAAAGCCCAAGTATTTGTTTATACTAATTCTGGTCACAGGCAAGTTTATGGTATTTCACCTCAGAATGCAGCTCTTGAAGATATTGCTGCTGAAGCATTTAGTGCTAAATATGTAAGAAAATCTCTTCAAAGTGGTCTCTCTGCTCGTTATATTATTGATTTGCCAAGTACAGCGAACTTAACTGATGAACAAAAGGCAGAAATTGAGGAAGGAATTACTGAGCGCTTTACTGGATGGGAAAATTCTGGTTCATTTGCTCTTTATTTCAATAATGGCAATGAAGCAATGCATATTACTAAAGTCGATATGGACAATAGCAATGAAATCTTTAAGTCAATTCGTGAAGCAGCATCTCAGAACATATTCATTGTTAATCATGCTACTCCAAATGTATTTGGTTTACCAACTGCAACCACAGGATTTAGTGAGCAAGAATATGACCAGGCATATGCTCTCTACAACAAGATGACTTTGGTTCCTATAAAGGAAAGTATCAAACGTTCTTTGAATAAAATCTTTAGAATGACTGATGCTATAACTTTTGGAGATAAAAATAACTCTTTGAACAATGACTAATGAATACAGAAACACGCTCTTAATATCTGCAAGAGAATTAAAGAATGCTAACACGCTCATTTCAAATAATGTTGATGATAATTATTTGTCATCGACTATAATTACTTGTCAAGAAGTTATCTTGAACAGATAACGGGAACTGCTCTTTACCACAGATTACAGGAACTTGTGTATAATCAGATTACTAATGCTCCTGATGCCTTAAATGACCCTGGAAATGAAGATTATAAAATCTTATTAGAGGATATGATAAAGCCTTATCTAAAGGCAAGAGCAACCGTAGATGTTTTATATCCAATCACTTATAAGATTAGAAATATGGGTGTTATGAAATCTTCAGATACTAACCTTCAGAATGCAGATATGAATGATATTAAATATCTCGAAAAACAGTACAACACATACACCAGTGAGTATGAACAGAGATTAAGCAAGTACCTTTGTGCTAATAAGGAAAAATTTGAAGAGCTTGCAGCTGATGTTCCTGCTTATTTTGACCAACCGAGTTTAGGTAAAGATTATGCGAATGAGTGCGGGTTATACTTAGGCTCAAAGAAAAATAAAAATTGCGGATGTTAAATTTATGAATTATGTTAAACTTGTAAGAGAAATCCTTGATATTGCTATTCATCAATCAGGAGTGAACATGTCGCTCGACGAAGATATATATAGCATAAATTCAATGCAAGCAGCAAAATTTCCTGTATTCGTTTGTGCTCCTACAGAACCTCAAATTGAAAGAGAGAACTATTACGAGTTTCACTTAACGCTCTATTATATTGATAGAGAACAAGCTGCGAACACGGAGTATGGGAATGCGGAAACTTCGAATATTCATTCTGCCGGAATAAGTATTCTCGGAAATATCATCAAGAAAATAAGAGCACTTGATGAGGTGGTTGATGTGGATGAAACGATACAATACACTCTATTTAACGATACTGAAGTTTTTGCAGACCGTTGTAATGGAGTTTATACAACAATAACTGTTAAAGTACCTAAAGAAAGTCTCTGCTATACGGAATAAGAGATAAGAGAGGATTTTAAGATCCTCTCTTTTTAATAATAAACTCTTTTTCCATCCACAACTTTCCAATGTTTTCCTTTATGAGATTGTGACATTTTATAGAGTTCTTCCTCTGTGTGGTGATATTTTCCGTGTATACCTTTATTCCAAGCAGTCCTTCCTTTAAGAGATTTAGATAAATTCTTTTTATGTTCTTCACTACGTATTTTTCCTTTCAATGAAGCAGACAGTCTTTTCTTTCGTACAGGATTATTAGAATTCTCTTTGGGAGTTACCCAACGAAGATTTGATACTTTATTATTTTTAGTATTACCATCAATATGGTCTATTTGTGGTTTATTATCTGGATTAGGAATGAATAGTTCTGCTACTGCCCTATGAATGCCAAATGTGCTAATTTGCAAATATCCGCCATGCATATACGGCTCTACAATTTTACCATTGCATTTTACTCTGCCAAGATTAGACACTTCCCAAATTCTTGAGCTTGTTTTATACTGATTAGTGTATGCTATTTTATATATTTTGAATATTTCTGTTTCCATATAGTATATATACGAAATTTAATTCAATTCTAAAAATAGTTATATAAAAATTAAAGAATCTTAATAACTACATGAAAGAGTTTTATACACAATATATGCTCCATAATTTGCCATTTCATATATTGACAGGGATAGCAATTGCACTTATCATAATATCATTTGTTCTTCCGCCAACAGGAGAAATCGATCCATCGGTATTGAAGGGAGTTGGAGAAATATTCGGTTTCTTAAGTCTGTACACTGTAGTACTAGCCATAGAAAAAGGAACTGGCGCTTCCTTTCGTAAAGGAGATGTTGAGCTTGAAATTCAAGAAGACCACGAACACAAAGAAGAGGCTGAAGAGTAATTCTTCAACCTCTTTTCTTTATATAGAAATGTGTTCTACTAATGTTTTTTCTTTCTAGGAGAGGCTTAAACTCATTTCTAATATAATTTATCAAAAACTTATTTAACTTTATCCTGGAGTAATAAAACCAAAGAAAAATCATTATATTTTACAAGGATATCCCGTGGTAATCTAGAATAGATTTTTTGCAAGTTGAGTCTGTACCTGTGTAACACCAACCAAGAGTACCAAAGTCATTATCTGACGGGTAGCGATTGTCTGGTCCTTTACCAACAACTACTTCATATGCGATTAATTTATCTGAAAGAGAATTTGTTCTCCTGTAAACAGCAAGGTTCCTCTCAGGATCGAAGTATAGTCTACGGTAATTCTCATTCTTGTATGCAAAAGATTCCATACACACTGTTGGCTTAAATTTTGCTAAATTAGTTCTTGCCTCTTGTAATTTTCTTTTGTGCTCTTCTGTCATATAATTCTAAAATTATTTTAAGTAAACTAAAAATTATATAAAAACTCTTTAGTTTTTATTTGGTGGCTCTTTAGATAGTATGATTTTTGATAAATTATATATCCAATTAATTAGCTATTGGTGGTAGAAATAAATTTATATAAATTTAGAGTAATTACTCCATCTAATGTTCTTTTGTCCTAGGAGATGACTTATCATCTTCTAATATAATTATCAAAACATATAATAAAGTCCTTTGGAGGTCCTCTTTCTAACCTCTATATTAAAAAATAAAATTTACTATGAAAAATCTTGCTGTAATCCTTGACCCTGCCCACGGGTCCAATGTTGCTGGTAAGTGTTCTCCCGATGCTCTTAAAGGAAATAAATCGTCAGAGTACTATTTCAGAGAATATCAGTGGTCCAGAGAGTTCTGTAAGTACTATCTTGAACCTACTTTAAAGAGTCATGGAATTCAGGTATTCTATACTGTAGATCCAAATAATGAATATGAACCAGGATTGCGTAATAGAGTCCAAATGACAAATAAAATCATTAAAGATCATCCCGATATTCATTTCATTTTCTTAAGTCCTCATGTTAATGCTGCAGGTGATGGTAAAGAGTATAAAGTTGCAACGGGCTGGAGCATATACACAAGTAAAGGTGAGAATAATAGTGATATATTAGCAGACTGTATAATAAGGGAAGCAGAAGCAAATCTTCCATTATTGAATAAGAAAATACGAAAATACAAGAATGAGTATCTTAAAAAAGATGTTGAAGAAAATTTTACGGTGATTTATGGTGCTAATTGTCCTGCAGTGCTGACAGAGAACTTTTTTCAAGACTGCAAATCAGATATACACTGGCTCAAATCGAATGAAGGCAAGGAAGTACTATGCAAAATTCATGTAGACGGGATACTCAATTATTTTAAACTTAAATTTACAAACGAGATATAATGTATAGATGGCTGATAATCTTTTCATTTCTTCTTACAACAATGATGAGTTGTTAGCTTTCTTGAAAATATGTATTTTGTTTTAGATTGGGTGGGATACAAGAATTCGCTTGTATCCCTTTATTGTTTTATTTAACATTTTAAATGTAAATGTTATTTG
>OBLI01001432.1_pt1 | contig 23358 bp, 24 predicted proteins | sample 1519701 | NCBI WGS metagenome assembly OBLI01 (sample SAMEA3663005, study PRJEB22513) | pig gut metagenome | biome: pig gut; feature: pig-associated habitat; material: faeces | place: France | collected 2012
GACGAGGAGCAGTACGCCCTGTGCTGGATTGTGGACTTCCCCATGTACGAAATCGGCGAGGAATCCGGCGCTCTGGAATTCTGCCACAACCCTTTCTCCATGCCTCAGGGCGGCCTGAAGGCGCTGGAGGAGGCCGAGGGCGACACCGAGAAGCTGCTGAACATCAAGGCCGACCAGTACGATCTGGTGTGCAACGGCTATGAATCCGCTTCCGGTGCTGTCCGGAACCACGACCCCGAGATCATGGTCAAGGCCTTCCAGATGGTGGGTCTGGGCGAGGAGGACGTGAAGGCCAAGTTCCCCGCCATGTACAACGCCTTCACCTACGGCGCTCCCCCTCATGCCGGCGCCGCCCCCGGGGTTGACCGCCTGATTATGCTGCTCACCGGCGAGGAGTCCATCCGGGAGGTCATTACCTTCCCCATGAACAAGAACGCGCAGGATCTGATGATGGGCGCCCCCACCACCGTGGACAAGTCCCAGCTGGATACCGTGCATATCGCGTTAATTGAACAATAAATAACGGCTGTCATTCCGAGCCAGTGCGCTTTACTGGCGTGGGAATCCGTTCTCCTTATCTGGGGTACGGATTGCCACACCAGTGACTTCGGTCACTGGTTCGCAATGACAGCCTTATTCTTTAGTTTTCTCTCGGTTCTTCTTTGGGTTCATCCTCAGGAACCACCCGGTTGACGAACAAATTCGCCGGGTCATGGGGCTGGAAGCTCTGCCACAGCAAAATGGCGGAGGCAGCAACGCAGGTCAGACCTGCCAGCACCTGACTGACCCGGAAGGGGCCCCAGTACAGGCTGTCCACCCGCAGTCCCTCAATGAAGCAGCGTCCCAGACCGTACCACACGCAATAGCCCAGGGCGATCTGCCCATCGTATTTCCGGCGTTTGGACAGGAAGTGCAGCAGGATAAATCCGACAAGATTCCAGACAGACTCATACAGGAAGGTGGGGTGGTAGTATTCCCAGCTTCCGGTGACGGTATTGTAAAGGCCCATACGGAAGAAGCTGTCCGTCGCCGCGCCGAAGGCTTCCCGGTTGAAGAAGTTGCCCCAGCGGCCCAAAATCTGACCGATGAAGAAGCCCAGCAGGGTGATGTCCAGCACCGTGGCGATTTTCAGCTTTTTCACTTTACATAACACAATGACGCCGATGACCGCACCGATGACGCTGCCGTAGATGGCGATGCCGCCCTCCCAGATGGCAAACACCGACAGCGGGTTGTCCGCATAATCCTTCCATGAGAAGGCTACGTAATAGATCCGGGCGCAGATAATGGCGAAGGGAGTAATCCAGAGCACACCGTCCAGAATGTCGTCCTCCTTCAGGCCGAATTCCTTGCTGCGGCGGCAGGCGTAAATCACCGCAAGAATCAGTCCCAGACCGATGGCAATGCCGTACAGGTGGATGGTCAGCGGCCCAAGGCTGAAGGTTCTGGGCGGGTTCATTTCCAGCCCCAGAAAGGGGAAGGAAATAGAAGAATAATTGCTGGGATTCATGGTTATTCCCCTCCTTCACAAACAGGTTCCATGATGGACAGGCAGCAGCGCTCCCGCTTGACTACCCGGGCGAGGAACGCAATGATCTCCTCCGCCGTGATCTGCCGGTAGATTTCCGGGAAGCGGAAGTAGTCGAAGTCGGAAAAATGGTAGGCGCAGATCCGGAAGCAGGTAGCGTCGAAGCTGTCAAGACCCCGGATACGGCGGCCCAGCGCGCTGCGCTTCATGCGAAGGTAGTCTTCTTCCGGCAGGCCCTCCCGGGTGAGCTTCTCCGCCTGCGCAAGAATTGCTTCCCGGACGGCACGGGCATCCTCACTGTCGCCGGAGCACAGGAGCATGGCGCAGCCGTCGATGGTCTCAAAGCCGCCGCCGAAGGAGGAATCAATCAGCCCTTCTTCGTACAGCTTCAGATACAGCTCGGAGGATTCCCCGAACAGGGCCTCCGCCGCCAGATCGGCAACCATTTCCTCCCGGATGGCCCCGTCGCCGGTGCCCAGCGGCTCACACTTGAAGGCCAGATTGAACATGGGCATGGCCACTTCCATTTTTGCGGTAATTTCGGGCCGGGGGCAGGTCATGGGCTCGGCCCAGTCCTTTTGCTTTTTGCCCACAGGCAGCGCTTCACGCCCCAGCTGCTGCTCCGCAATCCGCGCCACGGCTTCCGGCTCCACGTCGCCCACCACGCACAGCAGCATATTGCCGGGGGCGTAGAAGGCCCGGTGGCAGCGATACAGGACTTCCGGGGTGATCTGGCGGATCGTCTCGCCGGTGCCCAAAATCGGCACCCGGATGGGGTGGCGGGCGTACATGGCCTGCACCAGATTCTCAAACACCACGCTGTCCGGCGCGTCCTCGTTCATGCCGATCTCCTGATCGATGATGCCCCGCTCCTTTTCCACGCTTTCCTCGGTAAAATACGGGGTGGACACGAATTCCAGCAGCAGCCGGAGACATTCGTCAAAATTCTCCGTGCAGGAAAAATAATAGGCGGTCATGTCGTAGCTGGTAAAGGCGTTGGTGCTGGCGCCCAGAGCGGCAAATTCTGCGGAAACATCCCGGTTTCCGGGCAGATCGAACATTTTGTGTTCCAGATAGTGAGCAACCCCGGCGGGCGCCTGATGATTTTTCCCATCAAGGGAATATTGCGTGTGGATGGAGCCGTAATCCGTGACGAAATAGGCAAGCCGCTTGGTAAAGCCCTTCCGGGGCACCACGCACACCGTCAGGCCGTTGGCGAGGGTTTGCTGATAGAGCGTTTCGTCCAGCTCGGGATATTCAATCCGTGTCACTCATTTCCCTCCTTTCAGGAAACAGGTGCTGTTCAACTGTACGGCGTTGGCACATTTCACCACATCCTCCAGCGTCACCTGTTCCACCGCTTCCATGTAGCCCTCCCGGCTGAAGGCCAGACCGCTGAGCGCCGCGGTGGAATAGAAGTTCTCTATGGAGCCGGGGGAATCCTGCACACTGCGCAGGCTGGACAGCAGGGCCTCCCGGGCGGCAGTCATTTCGCCTTGCGAGATTTCTCCGTCCCGGCAGGCTTGGAGCTGCCGCAGAATTTCCTGACGGGTGATGGCTTCCCTGTCAAAATCGATACCGGCGTTTACCAGCAGAATGCCCTTCGTTCCGTAAAAGGCCGAGTCGATGGAATAGCAAAGGCTCATTTTTTCCCGGACATTCTGGAACAGCTTACTGGTCATACCGCCGCCGAAGATCACGTTCAGCATCTGCATGGCGGGCAATTCTTTACAGCGGTTGGTGAAGGGGGCAGTGAAGCCCATGCACAGCTTGCCCTGGGCCACGTCCATGGTTTCCGTCAAATCTTCTCCCGGCCCCGGCGTAAAGGCGGTCTGGGAAGGCAGCGGCTCCGGGGCACGTTCCAGCGCGTCCAGCAGGGGCCGGACAGCGGAAATCACCTGCTCCTCCGCCGCGCTGCCCACATAGAACAGCTCCATGGGGCTGGTGCGCAGAATTTCCCGATAGTGCTTTGTCAAGGCTTCCGGCGTGATCGCCGCCACATCCTCAATTTCGCCCAACCGGGGAATGCCGAAGGAATCCGCCGCGCACATGGTGCGCAGCAGCCGCTGCATGGCGTACAGCCGCTTGTCGTTGCGGTCGGATTCGATGGTGGAAATCAGGTTTTTCTTTTCGCTTTCCACAAAATCCGGCGCAAACGCCCCGTTTTCCAGCGGAGAATCCAGCAGCAGCTCCCGCGCAAATGCCAGCATGGGCTGAAGCACCTGGTCGCCGGGCAGGGCAAAGCGGTCGTCCATGAAGCTGCAATACAGGCCGGTGGTCTGGTAGTCTCCCACCCGGCGCACCAGCGGGCTGACGGCGGCGCCGTACAGTTCGTCCAACCTCTGGGTCACGGCCCGCAGGTCGGGACTTTTGCGGGTGCCCCGCAGAAGGACAGCGGGCAGAAGGGCATTTTTCGCCGCTTCCTCCCGAACCATGGGCCGCACCAGCTGAAAGCTGAAGCCCCCCTGCTTGAATCGGGTATCCCGGACGTAACGCAGGGTCACGCCGGGAGAGATTGTAGTGGTTTGTATCATACGTCACCTCATGTCGGTTGACAGTTGACAGTGATTGTGTCCCTATGGGATAATTGAAATAATGATACGGGTCACCGGATAATCTATAAATGGGCACATTTTTCAATTTGCACAAAAAGATACGCTTCTTGTATTGCAAACAAAATTATGCAGTATCACAAATTTGCTCTTTTGATAAAATGTTGCGAAGTGACTCCTTAACTGTCCACTGTCAACTATCAACTGTCAACTGTTTCACCGCTGTCTTTTTTCAAAAGCGTTATGAGGTATTATATACCATTTTTTTCAAAATAGGAAGTAGGACACAAAAATTTAAGACTTTTTGTGTTGTGTTTTTCCGGCCTTTGCGGTAGAATAGAGGAACTTAGCAGAAAGAGAGGCACTTTCATGGCGTGGCTGGAAATTACCGTGAACACCGCGGCGGATACGGTGGATACCGTGGCGGCGCAGCTGACGGCCCGGGGCTTTTCCGATCTGGTCATCGAGGATCAGGAAGAATTTGAAACTTTTTTGGAGGAAAACCGGGCGTACTGGGACTATATTGACGAGGATTTCCAGCAAAAGCTGAAGGGCCTGTCCCGGGTGAAGCTGTACCTGGAGGACACCGACAAGGCGGGTCTGGCCCGCCTGAGGGACACCGTCTCCGACCTGGGATTGACCATGCAGGCAGCCCCCCTGCCGGATACCGACTGGGAGGAAAGCTGGAAGGACAGCTATCCGCCCCAGCCGGTGGGGAAAACTCTGGTGGTGCTGCCCTACTGGCTGGAGGACACGGACACAGACCGGAAGAAGATTATCCTGGACCCCGGCCTGACCTTCGGCACCGGCGCCCACCCCTCTACCCAGATGGTCATGGAAGTCATGGAGGAGACCGTGAAGGAAGGCTGCCATTGCCTTGACTTGGGCAGCGGCAGCGGCATTCTGTCCATCACCGCCCTGCGTCTTGGCGCGGAAAGCGCCGTAGGCGTGGATATCGACCCTAAGGCTGAAGATATCGCCCGGGAGAACGCCGCCTACAACGGTTTTTCCGCCCCCACCTTCACCGCGCTGACCGGCAACGTCACCGGGGACAAGACTCTGATGCGCCGTCTGGCGGAACAAACATATGATTTGCTGCTGGTGAATATTGTGGCGGATGTCATTATCGGCCTGTCCCCCGTGCTGCCGGACTTCATGACAGAGCAGACGGTTCTGATCTGCTCCGGCATTCTGGACAGCCGCCTGGCGGATGTCACCGATGCGCTGGAAGCGGCGGGGCTGACCGTGACCGCCATCCGTTCCAAAGAGGAGTGGCGCTGTGTCACGGCGAGAAAAGGAGGTTCCCTATGAGCATACCCTATCGCCACCGGCGGATTCTGCGCCGGGTGGGCATTGTTGCGCTGGTTTGCCTGCTGGCCTTTCTGGTGGTCTGGCTGTGCTGGGTCGTGTGGCTCCAGCGGTACGTGGTCTACACCAGCAGCGGCGCAAAGCTGGATTTTAACCAGTCTTCCTACGAGATTTCCGGCGTGGAGGCCGCACCGGCAAAGAATAACGTGGAGGTGTCCATCTTCTACAACGAGGGCGCCGACGCCATTGACACCGCCAAGGAAATGACTCAGCTGTCCGGCTATTACATTACCAGCGATATGTATAAGGAGGACCTGGACAATGTGATGCTCCAGGTGGAGCGGCTGCCCAGCAGCACCCCCATTATGGTGGACATGAAGGGCCCCTTCGGCACCTTCTTCTATAACTCCAAGCTCAGCGAGGCCATCACCTCCCAGAGCACCAATATTCAGGGGGTTTCCCAGCTGCTGGACCGCATCAACAAGAAAGGCTTCTATAAAATTGCCCGCATCAGCGCCTTCCGGGACCGCACCTTCGGCGAAAACCATGTTTCAAGCGGCCTGTATATGCTCAGCCGCGCCGGCCTGTGGATGGACGAGGGCGGTATGTACTGGCTGGACCCCACCAACGCCACTACCATCACATGGATTTCCTCTGTGGTGCTGGAATTGAAGGAAATGGGCTTTGACGAGGTGCTGCTGGACAATTTCCGGTTCCCCGTGTCGGAGCAGTACATTTTCAGCGGGGACAAGACGGAGGCCCTTCAGTCCGCTGCCAAGAAGATTGTGGAGGCCTGCGCTTCCAGCAAATTCGTAGTTTCCTTCGGCGTGGACGACCCCACGTTCCAGCTGCCCGATGAGCGGTGCCGCATCTATCTGAACAACGTGGATGCCGGCAGCGTCAGCAGCAAGGTCAGTCAGGTCACCTTCGACGATCCGGAGATCCGTCTGGTATTCCTGTCCGAAACCGGCGATACCCGCTATGATAAGTACAGCGTCATGCGTTCGCTGAACGTGGCGGAGGAAGTGGAAAACAGAAAAGAGAATTAACAAGCCCCCCGATTGGATGCGTCCAACCGGGGGGTTCCTATGCTTTATGCTTTTCCGTCCTTTATCAGATCGGCGAGGGTAATCTCCTCAAAGAAATCGTCGATCATCTTGTCTAAGCGATCCCACATGGGCTTTGCCTCGCAGCACTGGGTGCGGGAGCAGGCGGCGGCGCCCTGACTGGTGCAGGACACGGCGGCAAGGCCGCCCTCGGTGAGCTTGAGGATGCTGCCGATGGTATATTCCTCCGGCTTCCGGTTCAGGCGGTAGCCGCCGCCCTTGCCGTGTACCGCGTCCACAAAGCCCGCCTTGGAAAGTGTGGTCATAATGGATTCCAGATATTTCTGGGAGATGCCCTCTGCTTCGGCAATCTCCTTCAGGGGAATGTATTCCTCCCCGCCCCGCTGGGCAAAATGTACCATCACCCGCAGGGCATAGCGTCCCTTGGTGGATACAATCATAGCCTTTACTCGCCGTGCACCTGCGCGTGGAGCTGTTCATGATCCATTTCTTCGTACATTTTGCGGTCGTAGGGAATGCCATTCTTGTCGAAGTAGTCCTTCAGGGCGTTCTTGATGGCCTCCTCCGCCAGCACGGAGCAGTGCATCTTGTGGGCGGGCAGACCATCCAGAGCCTCAGCCACGGCCTTGTTGGTCAGCTCCAGAGCCTCGTGGATGGACTTGCCCTTGATCATTTCGGTAGCCATGGAGGAGGAAGCGATGGCGGAGCCGCAGCCGAAGGTCTCGAACTTCACGTCCTCAATGATGTCGTTTTCAATTTTCAGGTAAATCTTCATGATGTCGCCGCACTTGGCGTTGCCGACCTCACCCACGCCGTCGGCACCGTCGATGGTGCCCACATTCCGGGGGTGCATGAAGTGATCCATAACTTTTTCGCTGTACAGTGCCATTTTATTACGCTCCTTAAATATTACAGTCTTGTGTTCAGTGTGAAGTGTGGAGAGTGGAGTGTGGAGTGAAAACCGTACCCCGCATGCGTTTACAGAATATACTGCCGCTTACCGGTCTGCAGGTCACGCCACACGGGGCTCATGTTCCGCAGATACTGGACGACCTCGGGCACAACCTTGAGGATGTGATCCACTTCCTCTTCTGTGTTGTACTCGCACAGAGAAAGCCGCAGAGAACCGTGGGCCACGTCGTGAACCCGCCCGATGGCGAGAAGCACATGGCTGGGGTCCAGAGAGCCGGAGGTGCAGGCGGAGCCGGAGGAGGCACACACGCCGTTGGCGTCCAGCAGAAGCAGCAGGCTCTCGCCCTCGATGCCCTCAAAGCAGAAGCTGACGTTGCCGGGCAGCCGGTGAACGAGGTCGCCGTTGACGGCACTGTGGGGAATTTTGGACAGGCCCTCAATGAGCCGGTCCCGCATGGCGGCGACTCTGGGCATATTCTCGTCAATGTGGTCGCAGGCGTCCTTCATGGCGGCGGCCATGCCGCAGATGCCGGGCAGGTTTTCCGTACCGGCCCGCTTGCCCCGCTCCTGTGCACCGCCCTCGATGATGTTCACCAGCGGAATGCCCTTGCGGACATACAGCGCGCCCACGCCCTTGGGGCCGTGGAACTTGTGGGCGGACAGGCTCAGCATATCGATGTTCTGTTCCTTCACATTGATGTGCAGGTGGCCAACGGCCTGAACGGCATCGGTGTGGAAGATGACACCGGCCTCCTTGCAGATGGCGCCGATTTCCGCAATGGGCAGCACGGAGCCAATCTCGTTGTTGGCGTACATGGTGGTGACAAGGCAGGTATCGGGCCGGATGGCATCCTTCACCTGCTGGGCGGACACGTTGTGATTGTTGTGTACATCCAGATAGGTGACCTCAAAGCCCTCCTTTTCCAGCTTCGCCAGGGTGTGCAGCACGGCGTGATGCTCAAATGCGGTGGAAATGATGTGCTTTTTGCCCTTCTTCGCGCCGAACCGGGCGGCGGAAATAATGGCCTGATTGTCGGCCTCGCTGCCGCCGGAGGTGAAGATGATTTCTCTCGGCTCGCAGCCAAGACACTGGGCTACGGTGGCACGGGCGGCATCCAGTGCTTCCTTGGCCTCCTGACCGACGGAGTGCAGGGAAGAGGGATTGCCGTAGACCTTGTCAAAGTAGGGCAGCATGGCGTTGATGGCAACCTGGCTCATGGCGGTGGTTGCCGCGTTATCCGCGTAAACTCGCATAGTTGTATTCCTCCAAGGTATTTACCTAGTAATTCCATGGGTAATATAGCACCACCAACCTACATTGTCAATAGGTAAATCTGCCGCAAAAGTGACGAAGTCACAATTGCGGCATTTTTTGCCAGAAAAACCAGCCCGTCCCTGATTTTTCGACTTTTTCAGCGGTTACATTCCGACGTGCGGGTCATATTAAGACCGGGCAGAAAAAGGAGGGATGCATTTGAAACGGCATTTTTTGCGCCTGTCGGTTTTTCTGGCAGTGCTGACGCTGCTGCCTGTGCGGGCGCTGGCGGCGGAACATCTGGTGCCGGTGGGACAGGTCATCGGCTTGCAGCTATATAATGATACGGTGACGGTGGCGGCCTACGATGATGTACTTGGCGGCGCCGCCAAAACCGCCGGGCTGAAAATCGGCGATCAGATCGTAAAAATCAATGGCACACCCATCGCCTGCGCCGAGGATGTCCGGGCCGCGCTGGATTCCGGCGAAGACGAATTGAACCTGACCGTCAGCCGAAGCGGAAAGCAGCGGCAGCTGACTCTGACGCCCACCCAAACCCAAGACGGGCCCAGAATGGGTGTCTATCTGCGGCAGGGCATCGCGGGCATCGGAACGGTGACCTATTTTGATCCGGACACCGGGGCATTCGGTGCGCTGGGCCATGGGGTCTGCGACAGCGGCGGGCTACTGAAAATGACCCGGGGCAGCGCCTATGACGCTTCTGTCACAGAGGTAAAGAAGGGGAAAAGCGGCGACCCGGGTCAATTAAAGGGAGCGGCCCGTTCCGTCGAGCCCATCGCCCCGCTGCTGCGCAACACAGCCCAGGGTGTCTTCGGCGTGACCGCGCATGGCTGGCGAGGGGAAGCGCTGCCGGTGGCGGAGTATTCGCAAATCCACACCGGCCCGGCGGCAATCCGGGCTCAGATCGGCAGCGGCCAAGCGCAGGAGTATTCTGTGGAAATTTTGAAAATCTATCCACAAACCAGAGCAGACTGCCGGAATTTCCTGCTGAAGGTGACAGACCCTGACCTTCTGAGCGCTACCGGCGGGATTGTGCAGGGTATGTCGGGAAGCCCCATTTTGCAGGACGGGCAGCTCATTGGCGCGGTGACCCACGTCCTCGTCAACGACCCCACGGCGGGGTATGGAATCTATATTCAGAATATGCTGGACGCTGCGGCGTAAGGGGGTGACACTATGGACTATTACAACATTCCCATGGGCTTTGGCATGGCCCTTGCCATGAACCCACCGGCCTTCAATGCCTATTCCGCCATGTCGGAGGAGGAAAAGCAGGCGGTGATCGCCAAGGCTCACAACGCCCACTCGGAACAGGAAATGCACCGGATTGTGGAGGGCATCTGCCGGTAAAAAGAAGCCCGGGAAGCTTACTTCCCGGGCAGGTTCTTCTTATTTGGCCTGAAAATGCTCCTTCAGCATTTTAAACACGGTAGGCGCCAGCAGGAATACGGCAATCAGGTTGGGCACGATCATGAAGCCATTGAAGGTGTCGGACACGTCCCACACAAGACCCAGATTCACCGTCGCGCCCACAATGGCGATGAGGGCGTAGGCGATATTGAAGGGAAGAATGATCTTGCTGCCGAACAGGAACTCTGCGCACCGGGCGCCGTACAGGCCCCAGCCGATGATGGTGGAGAAGGCGAAGCAGCACATGGCAACGGCGGTGAAGATGGACACCCAGTTTCCGTAGACGGCGGTGAAGCCGGAGATGGTCAGCTCCGCGCCGGCGGCCTGTCCGTAGGGCACGGTGACGCCGCTGAGGAGGATGACAAGGGCCGTCATGGTGCAGATGACAATGGTGTCCATGAACACCTCGAAAATGCCGAACATACCCTGCTGGATAGGCTCCCGGGTGTCTGCGCAGGCGTGGGCGATGGAGCCGGTGCCGAGGCCCGCCTCGTTGGAGAAAATACCCCGGGATACGCCCTTCTTCATGCTCAAAAAGAAGCTGCCCACGATGCCGCCGGTGACGGCGGAAGGCTTGAAGGCGCCCTCAAAAATCGCGACGAACACGGCGGGGATGGTGTCAATGTGGATGACGATGATGCCCAGGGCCAGCACCACATACAGCAGCGCCATCAGGGGAACCAGCTTTTCACTGACCCGGCCGATGCGCTTGACGCCGCCGATGAGAATCAGACCCACAATCAGGCAGATCACGATACCGATAACCAGATTGCAGGTGGGCACCTGGGCTTCGGACAATACACTAAAATTCAGCAGCGCGGCGTTGATGGCGGCGGTGATGGTGTTGACCTGGGTGGCGTTGCCGGTGCCGAACACGGCACACACGCCGAAGAAGGCGTAGGCGTAGGCCAGAATCATCCATTTTTTACCCAGACCGTTTTTGATGTAGTACATGGGGCCGCCCACCAGATCCCCCCGGTCATTGCGCTCCCGGAAGTGGACGGCAAGCGTCACCTCGAAGAATTTGGTGCACATACCAAGCAGCGCGGAAATCCACATCCAGAACACCGCGCCGGGACCGCCGATGGCGATGGCTCCCGCCACGCCCGCGATATTGCCGGTGCCCACGGTGGCGGCGAGAGCCGTGCACACCGCCTGGAAGGGAGTAATGGCGCCGTCGCTGGCTTCCTTCTTCTTAAACATCCGCCCAATGGTGCAGCGCAGGGCGTAGGGGAACTTGCGGATCTGGATGAAGCCGGTCTTGAAGCTTAAGTACAGGCCCACGCCGATGATGCACACCATGGCGGGCAGGCCCCAGATAAAAGCGTTGAGAATTCCGTTGACTTGGGTAATCGTTTCCAAAAAATCTCCTCCTCATGAAAACAGTCGAAAATCATATGGCATTAATATACATGATTGACAGACAATTGTCAATTCCTGGGAGAATTCCGATTGCTTCTCAAAGGAGAGTGTGGTAAGATGGACGTGAAAAAGCCTTCCCCAAGGGGGAAGGGCTTTGACCGCCAATTGGGAATACATACAAGGAAATGGAGCTGGGTACATGGAAGAAAACAAGGAAACCCTGGAGCTTTTGCGGAAAATCGAACGCAGCAGCCGGATTCAGATCTATTCGGGCTATGTCCGCACGGGATTGATGCTGGTGTGCGCGGTGTGCATGGCGGCGCTGGTGGTGATGGTGTTCCGGCTGATGCCGCAAATCAACGAAATACTGGCTCAGGCGCAGCACGCCTTCAATCAGGTTGGGACGGTGCTGGATTATCTGGAACAGACCTCGTATCAGCTGTCTCAGGTGGATTTGCAGGGTATGGTATCCAATGTGGATGGTCTGGTGACCACCGGACAGCAGAGTCTGGAGGCTTCCATGGAGAAGCTGAACGGCGTGGATTTTGAGGCTCTGAACAAGGCCATCAAGGATTTGGAGGCAGTCATTGAGCCGCTGGCGAAGATGACTAAGGTGTTCGGCAGATGAAACTGCCGCGATGTGCCGATACCCCCATAAAATTAGGGCAACACCGCACAATGGGAACTGCGGGCTTCGGCGGATCTTTTGCCCCAATCGTGCAGTATGAAAAATAGGAAATACTTCCAGTATTCCCGCATTTTTCATACTTTCGCTTGTGCCAAAATCTCTCGCCGAATCTCCTTGCCCCATTATGCGGTGTTGCCTTAGGAGTCGCAGGGCTTAATTGCCCCTTACCTCTTTGACAATCTGAAAAGGGAGACGGAAAAATCCGTCTCCCTTTCTGTATTCGCTTAGTCCAGAATCTCCATCAGTCTGCCGCAGCAGAAGGGGATGGGCTCACCGGCCTTGACGTGCTGGGTCTTGTTGCAGGTAACGCAGTACACATCGGTGTCGTAGGGAGCGCGGATCACGGGCACTTCCTTGGCCTCCTGCTCGGACAGACCGTCGATATGGAACACGGCAGTCTTGTTCTGGCTGGGAACATACACGCCGATGGGGGACAGGGTCTTGTTCCCGCCCACACAGTTGCCCATCTTCACCCACAGGGCTTCCAGTTCAGCAGCTTCGGCAGCGTGCTCGGGAGTGAACTCCACAACATCCTTGTTAATCCGAATCTTCATGGCTTATTCCTCCGGGCTGAACTCGTCCTTGCCCACGCCGCACAGCTCACAGGCGAAATCCTCGGGCAGGTCTTCCCACTTGACGCCGGCTTCATCCTCATCATAGACCCAGCCGCAGACATTGCAAACGTACTTCATAGTGATTTGCTCCTTTTCTGGTAGAATCAGGTAAATTTTCTGCTTCGCGGATGGCGGGTCAGTAACCCGCCCCTGCGGACAATGCATCGAATCGGGTGACACCCAACGGTGTTGGACTACAGAAATGTCGCAGTCACGCCATTGCCAGCGGCGGCTCGCCGCTTACTTAAAGTACCGCTCCAGCAGACCCTTCAGAGCCTTGCCGTGACGGGCCTCGTCGCGGGCCATCTCGTGGACGGTGTCGTGGATGGCATCCAGGCCGTTCTTCTTGGCGCACTTGGCCAGGTCGAACTTGCCGGCGGTAGCGCCGAACTCGCAGTCAACACGCCATGCCAGGTTGTCCTTGGTGGTGGCCTTCATGTTGGGCTCCAGATCCTCGCCCAGCAGCTCTGCAAACTTGGCGGCGTGCTCAGCCTCTTCGTAGGCGGCCTTCTCCCAGTACAGGCCGATCTCGGGGTAGCCCTCGCGGTGGGCAATACGGGCCATGCACAGATACATACCGACCTCGCTGCACTCGCCGTTGAAGTTGGCCATCAGCTGCTCGAAGATGAACTTCTTGTCCTCGTCGGAAATGTCGGGGTTGTTCTTCACGGTCTTGGCGTAGATGCCGTACTCGTGCTCGGCAGCCAGCTTGCCCTCTTCCATGACCTTGAACTTGGAACCGTCGACCTTGCACACGGGGCACTTGAAGCCTTCGGGGATGGACTCGCCTTCGTAGACGTAACCGCAGACGGGGCAGACAAACTTCTTCATAATAAATTCCTCCAATTCAATAAATAGTTTGGGTTTACTTACTTGCGCATTTGCCGCACAGGCCGGTAAAGGTCAGGCGGCAGTTCTGAACCCGGCAGCCGGACGATGCTTCCGCTTCCGCGCTCAGGCTTTCGGGAATCTCCATCTGGGGCAGATCGATGACTGCATCGCAGCTGCTGCAGATGAAGTGCACGTGGGGATGGGTCATTGCGTCGAATCGCTCAACGCCCCGGACGGTGGCAACGCTGCATACCAGCCCCTGACTCTTGAACCGGGCCAGATTGCGGTACACCGTTGCCAGAGAGATGTCCGGATGCTCCTTTTGCAGCATTTCGTACACCATTTCCGCCGACGGGTGACTGGTGGTTCCCTGCAGGCAGGCGAGGATGGCGTTGCGCTTTCTGAACTGCTTCGCAGCTTCCATAGACACCTCCTGTCCATATTTACGAGTGATTCTTATTTACAAACTGAGTATACCACGGGATACTGCCGCTGTCAAGAAGTAAATGAGAATGATTTGCAAATAAAATATGAACAGGCGCCTGTCCCATAGGGGCGGAGTCTTACACCGCCGCTTCCTTAATAACCGCCACGCCGTCCACCAGATTGGCCATTTCCAGAGTTCCCTCCACAGCCATCTGGCGCTCCATCAGGTCGGTGAGGATGACTACGCCGTCTTTGCACTCAATGCGCATGACGTTCTTCATCATCACCGTCTCGGGAGCCAGCTTGTTTTTGTATACAGTTGAGAGGCACATAACAATTCTCCTTTATTCGTGCTCCATGCTGGTGAGCACCACGCTCAGCCGCATATTGCCCTTCTCAAAATCGGACACGGCGGCCATGACCTGCTCATAGGCGGTGTGATCGCCTGTCTGATCCAGCTTGGCAGCCAGGTCCGCCAGCTCCTTGGCATGGGCGGCGTTGTGGCCCACCATGTACTTCATCAGGGCCATCAGCTCCTCTTTGGGGGTATGCTCGCACTGGCTCTGGCAGCTGCCGCACGCCCCGGCGCATTCGTGGCTGTGGGTGTGCTCCGCGCCCTCGGCGTGGATGTGGTCATGGGTGTGGGGATGCTCGTGGCCGTGGGTGTGCTCGTGAACGTGCTCATGGGTGTGGGTCACACCATCATGGGTATGCTCATGGGTATGGGCGTGCTCATGGGGATGCTCATGGGGCAGGCCGGTATGATCGTGATCAACGTGCATAGGAAAAGTCCTCCTTCAATTTTTTTCTATATTATAGTACCAAACAGACCCTGTGTCAAAACATTTATTTTCGTCAAAATATCCCCCTCGGGGGCTTGCGCAGGGGTGGCGGCTGTTGTATAATACACTTTACTATAATAAAGGGGGCAAAGCGTATGCCTGATTTTCCCGAGCACTGCCACGAACAGGAACACGACCATGAGCATGACCACGCCTACCTCCACGCCCACGGCATCGCCCACTCCCACGGGCACGTCCACGAAAACCAGAAGGCCGTCATTAACCGGCTGTCCCGGGCCATCGGGCATCTGGAAAAGGTCAAGCGGATGGTGGAGGACGGCCATGACTGCTCCGAGGTACTCATCCAGCTTGCCGCTGTCCGTTCCGCTCTGGACAACACCGGCAAGGTGATTCTGAAGGACCATATGCGGCACTGCATGGTGGACGCGGTGGCGGCAGGCGATATGGAAGCCATTGACGATCTGTGTCAGGCAATCGATAAGTTTATGAAATAAGGGTTTTAATGTGTCATTGCGAACCAGTCCGCTTTCCTGGTGTGGCAATCCGCATCCCTATAAGATGTTGGTCAACCGACATTTGGGGGAGAACGGATTCCCACGCCAGTGTGCGCACTGGCTCGGAATGACATTTTTTTACCACATCTCACGATAGCAATTCTTAACAGCCCTTGAATTTTTCTTGAATTCTTCGGTTAGGGGTGGAACTTTTCAACCGTTTATGGTATACTGTGCGCAAGTATATGATGCCAGAGTATGCGAAGGCCGCGGGGCGGCCAGCCAATGCGTTACGGACGCTGGCGGTAGTCGTTACACCATTGGGACTGCTCGACCGGCAGCACTCAGTAATCTGGTAAATTACGCTATGGAGAGAAGACTATGCTGGAATTATTGGCTCCCGCCGGTTCTATGGAGGCCCTGCGGGCCGCGGTGCAGAACGGCGCCAACGCCGTATATCTGGGCGTTGGCAATCTGAACGCCCGCCAGAGCGCGAAAAATTTTACTCCCCAGACCCTTGTGGACGCGGTGAAATACTGCCACGTCCGGGGCGTGGAGGTGCATCTGACTCTGAACACGCTGGTGTCCGACCGGGAGATGAAGGAGGCCGCGGAGCTGATCCGCCACGCCGCAGTGAACAATATCGACGCCTTTATCGTGCAGGATCTGGGCGTGGTGCAGCTGTGCCGCCAGATCGCCCCCCACATCCCCGTCCACGGCTCCACCCAGATGACTGTCCACTCCCTGCCGGGGGTGCAGCTGTGCGCCACCATGGGTATGCAGCGGGTGGTGCTAAGCCGGGAGCTGAGCCGGGAGGAAATCCGGTATATCTGCGCGAACTCTCCCATTGAAATTGAAGTTTTTGTCCACGGCGCCCTGTGTATGTGCTACAGCGGACAGTGCTACCTGTCCTCCGCCATCGGCGGCCGCTCCGGCAACCGGGGCCGCTGTGCCCAGCCCTGCCGCCAGAGCTACGGCTATACCCACTGGGAGGAAAAATACCCCCTGAGTCTGAAGGACAACTGTCTGGTGCATTATCTTCAGGAACTGGAAGCCATGGGTGTTGCTTCCGTGAAGCTGGAGGGCCGGATGAAAAAGCCGGAATACGTTGCCACCGTCACCGCCGTGTACCGCAAAGCTCTGGACGAAAAGCAGGTGACCCGTCCCATGATGGACGCGCTGATGACCGCCTTCAACCGGCAGGGCTTCACCGACGGCTATTACACGGGCCGGGTGGATAGGAAAATGTTCGGCGTCCGGCAGGACACCCGGGACGACCCCCAGTGGCTTCAGGCTGCCCGGCAGTCCTTTGAAGCAGGGGAGACGCCGCTGGTGGATATCAAATTCCGGGCCGTGGTCACGGTAGACGGCAGCTCCCTCACCGCCACCGACCCGGAGGGCCGCACCTGCACGGTGCCCGGCCCCCGTCCGGAACGGGCGATCAACATGGCCCTCACCGGTGAAATGCTGGCCCAGCGGATTGCGAAAACCGGCGGCACTCCCTACCGCTGTGCCGAGGTGCGCACCCGGGTAGACCCGGGCCTTATCATCTCCGCCGCCGCCGTCAATGCCATGCGGCGGGACGTGCTGAACCAGCTGACCGCCCTGCGGGCCCGGCGGGAGAACCATCCCATCCGGCAGCCCAAGCCGGTGCCGGATTACAAGGGCCCCAAGGAGCTGCCCGGCCTGACCGTACAGGTCACCACCCGGGAACAGCTGACCCCGAACCTTTTGAATTCCGAAACCGCCATGCTCTATGTGCCGCTGCACATTCTCACCGCCGACCCGGATATGACCCTGCGCCTGGTGCAGCGGGGACGGCTGGCGGTGGCCCTGCCCAGAATCGTCCATGATGGCGAGATGCCCAAACTCAAAAAGGATCTGGCGCTCCTGCGGGAACTGGGCGTGAAAAACGCGCTGGTGGGCAATCTGGGCCTCCTCGGCCCCGCCCGGGAAGCGGGCATGAAAATCCACGGCGATTTCGGCCTGAACATCTACAACTCCGCCTCTATGAACGTGCTGCGCTCGCTGGAAGCTGCATCCGCCACGGTGAGCTTTGAAATGACTCTGCCCCAGATTCGGGATCTAAGCAAGGCGGTAAACACCGAAATCATCGCCTACGGGCGGCTGCCCCTGATGGTGACGGAGCACTGCCTGATTCAGGGCCGCACCGGCGAGTGCACCTGCCATCTGGGCGGCATCACCAAGCTGACGGACAAAACCGGCGCGGAATTCCCTATTATCCGCGACGGCGACAGCTGCCGCAGCGTCCTGCTCAACGGCAAGAAGCTCAGCTGGCTGGACCGGCAGGACGACCTTGCCAAGCTGGGCGTCTGGGCCGTGCGGCTGTACTTTACCACGGAAAACGCCAGAGAAGTGGACCGCATTCTGGAGGATTACCTGAACCCCACCCCCTTCGACCCCGGCGCGTGTACCAGAGGATTGTATTTACGAGGGGTAGAATAGTTTCAATTGACAATTGACAGTTGACAATTGTTTTCTTAACCACACCTTTTGCAATGAAATCCGACTCTTTCTTCATCCCCGAAGGGGATACCAAAATTGTCAATTGTTCATTGTCAATTGTCAATTTTTCCTGAAAGGAAATACGATTATGCAACTGATTTTAGCTTCCGGGTCGCCCCGGAGAAGAGAACTGCTTTCCCTGTTCGGCATTCCCTTTGCCGTCCGGGCGGCAGATATTGACGAGACCATGGACCCGCAAAAGCTGCCCTTTGATGAGGTGGCCCGGGTCAGCCGGTGCAAGGCACTGGCGGTGCCCCATGAAAAGGACGATCTCATCGTCGCGGCGGACACCATCGTGGTCTGCGGCGGGAAGATTCTGGGCAAGCCCCACAGCCGGGAGGAGGCAGTGGCTATGCTGAGCCTCCTGTCCGGGCGGGACCATCAGGTGATGACCGGCTGCACTGTGGTCCGGGGGGAGAAAACCGAAACCTTCACCGAGGTCACTGACCTGCACTTCCGGCCCCTGAGGGAAGCCGAGATTATCCGGTATGTGGATTCCGGCGAGCCCATGGATAAGGCTGGGGCCTACGGCATTCAGGGCGGCGCGGCGCTGTTCTGTGAAAAAATCGTAGGCGATTACTACAACGTTATGGGGCTTCCCGTGTGCCGGCTGGGTCAGGTGCTGCGGGAAATCGCCCCGGACATCATGGAGGATACCCAATGAGAAACCTGTTCAGCAGCAAAATCGTCATTATTCTCATCATAGCCGTGATTCTGGCGCTGCTGCTCACCATTTCCGGCAGCATCATGAACCGGAACCCGCTGGACCTTGCGGTGCAGGGCGTGCTGACCCCCTTCCGGGCCGCCGCCACCGCCCTGACCACCACGGCGGAAAAATACTACGGCTATATGTTCCGGTATGAAGCGCTGGCGGCGGAGAACGAAGTGCTGAAAAAGCAGATTGCCGAAATGGAGGACACTGCCCGTCAGGCGGAGTCCGTCTCCCGTGAAAACCAGCGTCTGCGCAAGGGCATGAACCTGCTGGAAACCCACGAGGACTACAAGCTGGTGGATGCCTATATCATCGGCTGGAACTCCAGCGACTGGCAGAACACCCTGACCATCAACCGCGGCACCAATTCCGGCATTCAGAAGAACATGTGCGCCGTGACGGAAAACGGCGAAGTGGTGGGCCTGGTCACTGACGTAGGTATCAACTACGCCGAGGTAACCACCATTCTGGACTCCACGCTGGAAATTTCCGGCACCATCGCTTCCTCCGGCTACAACGGCATGGTTCGGGGCGGCTATATCGACGGTCACCAGACCCTGCTGCAAATGAACTACCTGCCCTCTGCCGCCATCATCCGCAACAAGGAGCAGGTGGTGACCTCCGGTTCCACCGTGTATCCCCGGGGCCTCATCATGGGCAACGTGGTGGACGCCGGCTTTGAAGAGACCGGCATTGCCAAGTACGCCCTGCTGGACCCCGCCGCGGAGATCAACTCTCTGGAGCAGGTGTTCATCATCACCGAGTATACCACCGAGTCGGTAACCCCCGCCGCCACCACGGCTGCGCAGGGCGAGACAGAAGCGACACAGCCCGCCGCCACGGAGGAGACCACCGAGCCTGTGGGCGGCTTCGGCTAAGGAGCGCAGGCCATGGCTGAGAAGAAGAAACGCCGCGCTGGCAGGGCGCCGAAGCAGCGCACCCTGACAGAGCTGTTCCGCCGGAACCAGCGGAAAAAACGAAATGAATTTAAGCCCGACCCCACCACCTCTACCTGGCTCAAAACCCAGAAGCTGACCCGCCTGCAAAGACTTCGGCTGGCCAAATGGCTTCTGTATGCCCTGATTATCGTAATGAGCCTTGTCATTCAGGACGTGATTATGAGCCAGATCCGCCTGTTCGGCGCCACCACCAATCTGGCTGTGGGGGCGATCCTGCTGATTACCGTCGTTGAGGGCACCGATGTGGGCAGTCTCTTTGTCCTCATTGCGTCCGCGCTGTACTGGTTCTCCGGCTCCGCGCCAACGCCGCTGTGCATTGCCCTGCTCACCTTTTTTGGCGTGGGCGCCACCATGTTCCGGCAGATGTACTGGCACCGCAGCCGGGGCACCCTGACGCTGTGCGCCTGCCTTGCCCTGACGCTGTATGAGCTGGGCCTGTTTGGTGTCGGCCTGTTCTACGGGCTGACCTACTGGGGAAGACTTCCTTCCTCCCTGCTGACAAGCGTCTATACCAGCCTTGTCATGATCCCAATGTATTCTCTGGTCCATAAGACCGGCCTGATTGGAGGTAACACATGGAAAGAGTAAGCCGCGTCCGCGCGCGTGTGTTTCTGGGACTGTTCGCGTTCGTATTGGTACTGTTCTCCATGCGGCTTTTTAAGCTGCAGATCATCGATACCAAAGGCGATACCGATAATACCCAGGTCTACAGTACCATTACCACCGTCCGCGCGTCCCGGGGCGATATTCTGGACCGCAACGGTAACGTCTTGGTGGGCAACCGGGCTTCTTACAACCTGGTGTTTAACCACTACGTCACCAAATCCAACCCCAACTGCAACCAGGCCCTGTACGACCTGGTGCAGAAGTGCAAGGAGCTGGGCATTACCTATACGGACCACTTTCCCGTCTCTGCCACCCGCCCCTTTACCTACACCTTAACCGAATTCAACACCTCCTGGCAGAACAACTTCCAGCTGTTCATGGTGGACCGGGGCCTGGACTCCGACATCACCGCGCCGCTGCTGGTGGAGAAGATGCGTAAGCGCTATGAAATTCCCGATACCTGGTCCGACGAAGATGCCCGGGCCGTCATCGGCTTCCGGTACGAGTTTGACCTGCGCGGTATCACCAACCTGCCCACCTACACCTTCCTGGAGGACGTGACTGACCAGCAGCTGTCTGCCATTCTGGAGCTGAACACCCCCGGCCTTAACGTTGAGGCCTCCACCGTCCGGGAATACCACACCAAGTACGCCGCCCATATCTTAGGCTACCTGGGCGGCATGAACGACGAGCAGTGGCAGGAGTATAAAAAGCAGGGCTACTCCATGGACGCCAAGGTGGGCCAGACCGGCTTCGAGCTGGCCTTCGAGGAATACCTCCACGGCATCGACGGCACCCGCTACGACGAAGTCAACAAGGACGGCGCTACCACCAAGTCCTACTACACCAAGGACCCCATCGCCGGAAACTCCGTGGAAACCACCATCGACATCAAGATTCAGGAGGTGGCGGAAAAAGCACTGGATCAGGTCATGCACAACATCGTAGACCCGGAGCAGCGGGAAGCAGGAGACGATGGGGCCGGTCTGGACGCCCAGGGTGCCGCCGTGGTGGTCATGGAGCCTCAAACCGGCAAGATTCTGGCCTGTGCCAGCTACCCCACCTTCAACCTCGCCACCATGTACGAGGACTGGGACGACATCATGAAGGACGACCTGAAGCCCTTCTTCAACCGGGCCTTCGGCGCGGAATATCCCCCCGGCTCCTCCTTCAAGATGTGCACCCTGATTTCCGCCATGGAGCACCGGAACAGCAAGGGCGAGTACATTTATAACTACGGTGAGAAAATCGAGGATAAGGGTGTCTTCACCAAGTACGAAGGCTTCGCGCCGACCTGTCTGGCATGGACCTCCGGTCACTTTGTCCACACTGCCTATGACGGCTCCCCCGGCGGTATCGATGCCACCGATGCCCTGTGCTACTCCTGCAACTACTTCTTCTATGTACTGGGCGACCTGAACACCTGGGAGAATATGGAGGAAACCTGCAAGGCACTGGGTCTGGGCGTGCCCACCGGCATCGAGCTGGTGGAAAAAACCGGCCGGATCAATACCCCCGATGTGAAGCGTCAGGTTTACGGCTCCGGTGTTAACGGCAACTTCTCCGCAGGCGACCGTGTTCTGGGCGCCATCGGTCAGGGCGAAAACCGCTTCACCCCCCTGCAGCTGGCAGTCTACGCATCCACCCTTGCCAACAAGGGCACCCGGATGAAGGCCACCTTCTTAAGCCGTGTTGTGTCCTCCGACTACCGCACTTTGATTAAAGAGAACCAGCCGGAAATTGCCAACCAGCTGGAAATGGCCCCCACTACCATCGAGAGCTACTGGAACGGTATGCGCAAGGTCATCACCCAGATGGGCGGCACCGCTACGGCTTACTTTGGAGGCCCCAAGGACCTGTACGGCGAGGGCGACGGCGTGTGGCCCCTGAAGGGCGAGGTTCTGGTCTATGCCAAGACCGGCACCGCCGAGCACGCCTCCCTTGGCTCCGACCACGGCGCGTTCATCTGCTTCGCCCACCGCAAGGACGAGACCCAGCCCGATATCGCCGTGGCCCTCTACGGCGAGAAGGTGGCCCACGGTTCCTGGCTGGCTCCCGTGGCGGAGCAGGTTCTGCTGAGCTACTACGAAATGGACGCCGCCAGCGAAGTCACCGCTTTCGAAAATCAGGCGGGCTGAAAAAATGCAAAATGCAGAATGCAGAATGCAAAATGAAAAGACCTTCCCGTTTTTTGGGGAAGGTCTTTTCTGTTTGATGAATGAAACATCCGGTACAGGGGAAGGATACCGAGCAAAACCCAATGGTGTAACGAATACAGACCAGCCCGCGCACGCATTGGCCGGCGGCCCTGCCGCCCACGCATGGTTTGCAGAATTGCCGCCGACACCGAGCGGTACCCAATGGTGTAACGAATACACACCAGCTTGCGCACGCATTGTCCGCGGCAACTCGCCGTCTAACTCCGCTCTCGGGCAATCGAGCGGAAACGATACCGAGCGCGCCCAATGGTGTATCGAATACATACCAGCTTGTGCACGCACTGGCTGGCCGTCCTACGGCCCTATTGGCCGCCGTGGCGGTATTTGTAGTCCCAGTCCAGATCGAACAGCTTGTTGCCCTGCTCCATGGGACAGCCGGTGTACAGATCGTCCGCCAGCTCCCGCAATACTTCCGCAGGCTCCAGACACTCAATGTAGAATTCCGGCAGGGCTTCCTCTCCCATCCGCAATCCCAGAATCGCGCCCACGATGGCCCCCACCGCCGCGCTGCGGCCGGAGTGGTTCACCGACACAATCATGGCCCGGTCAAAATCGTCCTGACAGACCAGACAGGTGTACACCGCACCTGCCATGACCTGGGCCGCGTTTTCGCAACCCAGCTTTTCCATGACCTCCACGGGCCGGGCATCCGGGGCTTCCGCGTAGGTCACCGCGTGGCGCACCAGTGTGGCAAGGTCGAAGGCCTGAGAATACTGGTGCCCGAACTGCTCTTTAACCGCCTCTGCCGACGCAAGGAAAATTTTCTTTAACGGCGCGCCGGGACGGCGCAGCAGCAGGCTGATCACGTGGGTCAGCATGGCCCCGGACAGGAAGGCCGTAGGGCTTCCGTGGGTCAGAGCCACCGCCTCCGCCCCCAGACGGGCCATCTCCTGCCAATCCATCCGGTCCTTGTGGAAGAACAGGCCCACGCCGATGGCGGGGGACAGCCCGGCGGGGCCGGAATCGTTGTTCACGGGACTTTCCAGCGTGCAGGGAAGCTCCCGGCTCAGGGTGTCCAGCATCCGGGTGTCCATGCAGTGCCGGCGGCACAGCTCCGGGCGGCGC
>OBLI01001434.1_pt1 | contig 23349 bp, 26 predicted proteins | sample 1519701 | NCBI WGS metagenome assembly OBLI01 (sample SAMEA3663005, study PRJEB22513) | pig gut metagenome | biome: pig gut; feature: pig-associated habitat; material: faeces | place: France | collected 2012
TTCTTTCTTCCTGTGTGATTATGGTCTCCGAAACAATCCCCCACTGATCAAGAAACGTTCTTGTTAAAATTTCACTATCCTCTATCTTACGATAACGCCTAGCATAAACCACAATCATTGCAAATAGATGCGTAATTGCAAGAAAGAAGGAATTGAAATCATCAGCATTAAATCGAGATATATAAGTAGGAACCACTCCATAAATATACATCTTTTCCAGCACGTTCCAAGCCCACCCAACAACCTCAAGATCATTAGCGTCAAAGAAACTCTTAAACTCTGTTTTATCATAAACAGTTGTTTCGCTGGAACCCATCGTATTTTCAACTGTTCCTGTGGAACCATCATTAAAATCAATTGTCCATGCACTGTTAGCCCTAATTTCATTAAAAATAGGGCTACCACTAAATTCCATAAACAGAAGCTCCTTTGTGAAAGAAAGTGCATCTGACTTAAAGTCTTCATCCACATCAACAACATAATCCAAGATTATGTCATAAGTCCCTCCAATTAAAGAACAAGCCTTTAAAGACTCCTCATTTACAGCGTACCAATCAGTAAACTGCAAACCACCATCCAAAGAAAACCTAAACAGACTACCTGCATCAGCTCTTGCCATACGCATCACACACAGAAGTCCAGCCAGTGGGATCGTCTGTGTCTTGATTGTAAACCCTGTTCCAACCTTTGGAAACTTTGCTAATATAAATGAAGCCATCTATTCTCTATTTCTTTTATATTTACGCTTATCAACAGAAATCCACCTCGCATATTCTATTGTAGAATTAGGGTTGTGATTCACCACCTTAATTTCATACCCCTTAACGCCAAAGTGAAGGCCTAAAATACGACATTTAGGGACGCGATAGAGATAATGTGTCAAACTATCTCGGATATGTAAATTAAATTCCGTAACAGGCGGATTTTCCTCTAAATTTATCGTTTGTTGTACTGACCACCACTTTGTATTCTTATTCCAGTACAAAATAGAGTCAGGTTTGACGAAGACCATAGAATCTCTATAGACAATCTTCGTTTCAACAACAGTCTTAACAACTTCACGAACTTCATTGGCCTTAATCCTCAGTTCTTTTATGGTAGCAGCATCATCAGCCTGCCGTCTTTTAAATTCATCAATTGTATATTGAAGTTCCTGTATGGTGACAACGGCTTCACCCCTCTTTGTTTCAGACAGCTTATAGTCCATTGTAAGTGCATCAACATTACTTTTTTCACGAAGCCACCTAGACCTCATATCTCTGGAATACTTAACCGAACAAAGCAATGCTACAATCAGCACCACAATCACAACATATTTCCAGTTTCTTTTCAAGAATTTTAAAATACTACTCCACATAATCATTTTTCATTTTTAATAGTTATCCATACCTCCAGCCCACTCTTTTCAGCATCCTCAACTATCTTACATACCCTTTCCCTAGCAGCAAATGTGTCTGTAAGATGTTGACCGTCCTGAGCCAGTGTTCCAACAAGAATACATCCCTCTGTATGATTTTCATTAGAACCTGCATGAATCAATATTCCCAAAAAATGTGGAACATTCTGAAGACATGGGTATTTTCTTTTAAACCTATTGGAATAAAGATAACGAACTCTATATCGTCCTGCTGGAATACAGGTCTGACCATAAACCTTTTCAGGGCAAACACAAGGCTTAAATTTAGGGGTTTCAGGGCATTTTTTAGGAAGTTCCCGCAATGTATCCTCAAGTGTATCAGACAGCTTCCTGCCGTTCGCAAAAAGCTCCCCAATAGTCCTCTTATCATTAAATTTGGTTCTATTCAGAACCAGTTCCAGCGTCGCCATCAACAAGTTCTCCTTCCTTATAAAGTTTCCACGTAGTATTGGATACAACTTCCTGATCCCCTCTTAATGTCTCATTATCAATCCATATAATCTTCTTCTTAAAGGAAAACCTTAAAGGTGATTTTAAGGTTTTCTTACCGATAATGTGTATGTTACCAATAGTGTTCATTACAGACGACCTCCCTGTATCATTCCAGCTGGAGCACCCTTAATTTCACAAACAAGCTCAATATTCCATCCAGGATAGAATACAGTTTTAATAAATTCCGTCATCCCATAAAGACGCACAGTCAACATAAGATTGTCCTCGGAAATATTCTTAATAGCAAATGGTTCTGTAGCAAATGGTTCTGTAGCAAAATAATCTCCAGATATATTCCACAGTTCACCTATCTGTACTGTAAGATCCCGCAAACCATCCTCGGACTTCATTTTAACACCTGTTGCCTGTGCATAATTGCCTAAATTATAATTCTGTCCCATAACCAAGATATTTTATATACAAAATTAGTTATTTACTGCATAATAGGCTGGGAAAAGCTCATTATACCGTTGTTCAACTGCTGTCGGTGTAGATGAATCTACCATAATTGTACCGTCCAAATTTCTCATGATAAATCGTTTCACACGTGGAAGCATAAATTCAGAAACATATTCATCCTCATTAGGATAGAACCACTCCGAAGCAACGTACTTAACACCCTCTGTGGATTTCACAATCTCCAGAATGTTGTCCCACTCCACTTTTGAACCTGCCGTCCAGTATCTCCAGTCTAGATATTTTGTAATGCCTATCTGAATTCTTCTACGCACATCTGCAACCTCATACCCTGCTTCCAGTTCACATCTAAAATCCAGACCAGTTTCACCACCAACCTCATACCACCGAACATTATCAAGCTTAACACCCATCAGTCGCCCAGAACTTGTAAAATCACTCAAACCAAAATAAGGTCTAGCCTGTTCCAGCAAAGTAGAACGTTCTTCCTCAGACAAATCTTGTCCATTCTGTGTAGCTATTTCTATATGAAAAAAACCGTCCTCCATAACGCCGACCCATAATATCTTCAAAACTCTGTCATCAAAATTCTGAAACACCTGTGTAATCTTTTCAAGAGTAGCTGTGGCAAACAAATTCTGATGATTAAGAATCCTACGCCTAAACATATCATCACTCTCCTCATCACGGCCACCCTGTGCATAATATTCATTGGTACATGCTATATGTCCAGTAGGAACAGGTGTGACACGAAGAATGCTGTTTGCTGCAACATTAGTATAAGCACCCTCACCGACACTTCTAACTTTTACATAGGTATAACCATAATCACCAACAACAACTGTCTCCTCTGGTTTAAAACGAACTCCATTGGTATTGGTAAACACCTGTATATCCTTATCGTAAACAGTGCCTGGATTAGCAAACACACAGACATAGGTAGAAGAACCCTGTGTGGTTTTGCGTGCAGTAACACCAAACAGCAATGCAGCCCTATCCAGCCAGTCACCTGATGCTGTTTCAGGAAATATCTGAGTCTCCACAATAGCCACATCCTTAATAGCTTTCTGTGCAACCTTTGCAGTACCGTATGCCACACCATTCAAGACGGAATTATCTGTAATGTCTGACACCTTATCCGTCTTGTTCAAAAGCACCTCCAAAAAGAGATTCTTCAAATTGTTAATTGTATTATCAGTCTTCGTTATCATATCTGAACATTCGTTACAATGAAATTATTCGTTACTGTGCGTGCATTAATCTTACAGAACACATTATCTTCCTTAATATAAATATCAAGAATATTCACTTCATTCCATCTACCGTCCCTACTAAACATGTCCATCATATTCTTGATAATTGTCGGGTAAGATATAGCCTTCATAGAAACTCCAACGGAGGTATCTGCAAAACCATATTCCGGAAATTCAGGAATAGAACCCTGTATGCTGTTAAGAATGGTATCAAGTGCCTGTTTAATCGCATCATCATACTCAACCACGGCCAAATCATCATCCTTAAATGCAAAGTTCTTATCAATGTCCTTACCAAGGATACTTTTTTCGCTTAATGAATCAACAATGTTATCAATTGGAGGTGCACCACTTGTACGAACATTAATCTTAAACATAGGGGATCCATCATCAGGTGTATAGGCCTCCTCCTCTATTTGATTCGGCCTAGCAATATTAACCCATGAGTCATCAAATTCAGACGAACCCAGCGACTCCGTAACATTTTCAAACGTTTCTCTGGACTTCAATGTACGCTGTAATGCAACATTATTGCCATACTTTCCAATAATAGCACTCCTAAGCCATTTGGAAGAATTATTAATTGTCCACAGTTTCGTCTGACTATTTGTAAATACATCCAGCAATTCCCAGTAATCTATTGTATTCATCTGGCTAGCCTTTAACGAAAACAATGATTCTATTGTCTCAGTCTGTGCTAAAAGATAATCCAATTCACTGAATACTTTCTTAGTATCAACAGTATTACCGTTATAATACTGCACAATAGTAGGATACGAATTACGGCAAAACAATACAAAGTTTTCAAGATATGATTTTATATCATACCCTGTAATCGTCTGAAACTTTTCAAAAATCTTTGTATTCATCAGTCTCCTATTTTAGTCCAATCATCAATCTTCATGCTAGCTTTTTCACCAAGATCACCAACAATACTCTTCACTTCAGAACTTACTATATCAACACTTCCCTGTATTGCTGATGCAGAAAGTTGCTTCCATTTTCTAGAATCCTTTACAACTGCATCAAGAGGAGCAACAACAGTAAGACGCAAATCATAATTCCATATCATGTTATTGGAGATATCCTGATAAAATCGCATTCCATTAGGAGGAACAACAACCTGATAACTCTCTCCAAATGCCATATTATAGAAGAACAGCCTAAAAGGTCTACCCTGATTATCATGCCCTACACTCTTACTCAAAATAGCTTGGAGCATCTTTATCACGCCATAACCTGTCTTAACGGCTGTATTAAAAGTCTTAACCTTTGGAATCTTATTATTATTTCCTTCTTGTAAGGAATAAAGGTCATATTTTCCTGCTTTCATACTATAGGCTAAAGCCCCAGCAGATATATCATTATTTATACCCACTAGATTCTTAAACCCACGCCCAAAATTACCCTGAAGAACAATTTCTCCAAGCGGAAGTGCTGAATTCTGAAGAACAGTTACACCACTCAAAGACTTCTTAATGGAAGTACGATTCTGTTCCACCTTGGACAGCGAATTAGGCATTATAGGGAATGTAAGGTAGTCTATTGTCTTATTATCAGCTGTCGCCAATTCAAGAGCAATCATATACCACTCAAACTCATGTGGCATCATAGTCGCAATGGCCTGCAAACCTACAGACTTTGCAAGGTTCATCGCTTCATTCACCACAGTATTTCCACGATTCTGTAAATATTCAGTCGCACTTGACATGATCTACTCCATTTATCTTTATGCAAAGATACAAAATTATATCAAAGTTCCAGGGGCAGTAGTCGCGCCTGTTTGAGCAACAGCTGTTCCAGCCGTTGATACAGGAATTCCTGGAGCTACCTGTGCAGTCTTAATATAGCCATCTATAATGTTAGCAAACTCCTGAGCCATCTTCATATCGTCAACATCCGTAACAGTACGCATCTTCTGAAAGAAATCATATAATTGCTTAGCTAAATTTTGAGGTACAAGTGCCATAATACTTATTCATTAAAAAATTGATTTAACTTCTGTTTCAATTGTGTTGTTGCTTGAATTGTAGGTGGAAGTGGTGTACCACTCGGCCCCATAGACGTGGCAACTGTTAATTTTTCTATCGTATCAACAAGCAACGAAAGAATATCATTAAGTCCAGTTCCAGAATTAATCATTGCCACCTTACCGTCTTTCAATTCCAGTTTAGCATTATCCCCCTGTTGAAGAGTTGCTATCTTTTCCTTTAAGGAGAAAATACTGTCTTTAAAAGTAATTTTACACTCCTCATCAGTGATTGTGTGAGTAAATTGTACTTCATCCCCTTTAATCGCTGATTTTGCAGTAAATCCACTCTTATCTATATTAACATCATATTTCGTTGTTGTATCATCCTCTTCATTTGCAGAATAATTTGCTGCAATATTCACGCCATCCTTTGTGACAACAACACCTGTCTGATCCAGATTATCAGGGTTCTCCAGCTGTATATCTATCTTATCATAGGAACGCACTCGAAGCTCCTTTCCAGATTCAACGGAAACAAGACCGTCAGACTTCACCTCAAGAATGGACTTCTCATCACCAAGCACTGACACACGCACCGTTCCACCACTCTTCTCCTGTCCATGCACGACCACATTCAAGGAACCGTCCTTAGCGTCAGCCACAACATCCACATAGCCCTTATCCCATTCCTTGTGCATTTCAATTGTCTGATCTGTACCCAGCCGCATTCTATCGCCACTTGGAAATGTTCCCACTACCATCGGACGATTGAATATCATAGGTTGAGCCACCCAGACAACAGGATCACCGATATCACCAACACCTCTAGGAAACTTCAGGTTGGCAAGAACTTCATTCGTTGCATAGCATTGCTTCAGATATGTTCCTTGACTTTCATCAAACAGGTCAATTCTACCTGTACGGTAACAGTCAGCAACATACTGATCCCTATCAACACCCGATGGAACAATCACACGAGCAAGACCCACGCTTTGACCACCTAAATCAGCTGTAACAGGTGTAACACCATCTTTATACCCTGATAAATCTACAAATACGTTTTGATCAAACAACCCCATACTAGACCTCCTTTTCACTTATAATCTTTCCTGATGTAAATGCAGCAAGATTCCCTTCCCCTTCAAAAACCTCTCCAGTCAATGTAGCTGCTGTAACTGACTTTTTAACTAGCTGCTTACGCTTCAAAAAGAAATTAAACACATCACCCTCTCTGGTAAGAGCCACAAAGAATTCCGTATTCATAACACCGGAGGTGACTGCTTTTTGAAGAGCGGTCTTTAGGCCGTCTATATTCACAATGTTAAAGTAGTTATACTTCTCATTTATAATATAATCCACAACCATCCCTCGCTCAACAGTAAGTACCGTCTGCCTATCAACACTGGACTCTCCAAATGAAATGCTCTGCTGCACGTTTGTAACATAGAAAATTTCATTTGTAGCTGCAAGCCGAACAAATGTTCCAACTTTAATACGTCTATCACCGTTTATAGTTATAGTCCCCTTACGAGTAAATGGAAGATACGCATTACTCTCTATTGCATAGATATAGTCAGCAATCAATGTCGTAAACAGTGAATTCACTTTTTCCTCTGACTTATTACCGCCAAGATAGGCAGAAAGCACGTATGGATCCTGAATTATACATCTCTTATTACCAAAGACCTTTACATACTCATCCAGATAGAACACAGGAATGATGATTGATATGGTGTTAGCATCCAGTCCTGGAATAAGTCCATCTGCTGGCACAATCTTATACCACGAATAAACCCTATTGTCAAATGCTAAATTCATAGCAAACAGATCCTCATCAGCAATATCAATATAGGATTCAGCTGATGCACCCTGATTGTTTTTAGCATAATACATTGTCTGAATGGAAGCCTTGTCAAATGGTGGCTTACGAATTATCAAGTCATATCCTGCACCCCAAGTGTCACCAAGTATCTCCACAAACGGTTCCTTACATGTTGACTGGATAAAATCCAAGATACTTCCATCCGGATTTACAAGAGCATTATTATAGAAGATCCTATTGTCAAGCTGGCTATCACACCAAACCTTAAACAGCCGCCAAGCTCCCTTTGGATCAAAATTACCCTCACTATCAGCGTATCTATCACAGTCCTGAAAAAGACCAGCTGGAACCATTTCTATCTGAGAACATTTCTCGAAAATAAAACCAAGACTTGACTTAATGGATTGAAAATACATTCCAAAAGCAATCATTCCATCACCATTTCTACGCAACCAAGGACTGTCATCACTACTCATCAGCACCATGCTGTGAGCAGCACCAAAGACTGAATTGAACGGGAAAAAGCTTATGCCATCATCCTCAAACAACTTTGAAAAATCACGACCCTCTATGGATATGGAATACGAATTACCGTCATAATTTATGCTGGATGTAACACTATCCACGAAACCAATCATGTCCCAAAGCAGATCGCCTGTTAAATCTGAACTCGACCTAACAAGTGAATCACTTTGATTTAGCTGATACTTCTCTTCCACCTGAAGTTCCTCAAAACGAAGCCAAACCATATCATTCTGCTGCATGAACGCACTAAACCAATCCAATGTCTTAGAGTACCCTCTAGCATAATCCACATCAGCATCATCAATATCAAGTGCAGTATCAACATTAAATTGATTCACTTCACTATAATTAAGCCCACCAACAATTCGAGCTATCTTAATAGGATTAACCTGAATAGAAAATGAACCACTAAAGCCGCTTTTATTCGTAGAAACGGACAATACATAGGGAGAAATATCTACAAACCTGCCAAATGCTCTACTCCATACCCAAATTTTAGCATTAAGATTCTTCTGCTGAACAACTGTGCTTCCAAGAGAGTTTTTCCAGACAGACTGATACAGGGGATCGCTGGTTATCTTCTTTATGTTGTCAGACCAATACATTACAGCAGTCTTCCCTGGAACTTCAAACACATCAGAATTCTCAAACTTAATTCGTTGAGCTTCCAAGTCAGCAGACTTAACCAGCAACCGTGTTCCAACTTTAACGTATGGAACCTGACCAGCTTCAATGGAATCCTTGTACTTCACCTTTTCAGTTGGAGTGAACATCTCCACAACACGTTCAAGATTTGTCTGATTACCATCGGTAAATTCAAGCCATTCTTTGTTCGGCTTACCATCATCTCCAAAGGTAAATCCAAGTTTTTTCAGAGCTTCATTCAGTTTATCAAGAGGGATATTACCGTCAGCATCTGCCCCATCTGCTTTCTGCGTCGTATAGATACAGTATTGACCAATAACTTCACTAGCAGGAAAAGCAACTTGAACATCTGCCCCATCTGATGAATCCTCCATCTTTATTGTCTTTCTAGGAACACCAGTATAGGCAATATGAACAAAACCCTTTTTATTATAAGGAATCATCTCTGTGTACGGCACACCAAGTTCCTTAACCTTTTTCATCACCTCCTCACAGGAAACACGTTCCCTCTTACCATTGGTAAACTTATAAAAGTTGCAGTCTGCAGCACAACCTGTCAAATGATGAGAATTGGCAACACCACCAACAGCCTTATTTAGCTCCTTTGACCTATACCCCGATGAAATTATATTGATCCACCCTGTTGCATCGTTTATAGGCTGTAAAACAGTCGTACAAAGGGCCTTTATGTTTGCCTTATATTTATCCGGAATAGAATTATCCCACCCCTTACTTGCTGCCGTTCCAGATCTCGAAAACTCAGCATAGGAATAGTTCTTACTTATATCACCCATAACTGTCATCATTTAGATACACCATACCCTCTCCCACTTGTGCGTATTGTGGACGAACCCTGTCTTGCGGCACTTGGAGAAACACTCTTTATATTAACATCAACACCACCATTGACACTCCTAAGCAAATCATCCAATTTCTCTTCAATCTGCTTAAATGATTTAAACCATTCAGGATCTCCTGCTAAATAGGCGTCCTGCTGCTTCTTACCTGCAATAATCTTTCTATTCGCTGTGCCAGCTTCACTTCTTTCCTGATCAGTCACCATAGCAGCAGCAGCATCCTCAGAAAATTTCTCACCAAAAATACCGCTACTATAAATAGAATCTATGTCAAGATTGCCATTCTTGTCATACAAGAAATTAGTCCCATTCTTAGCCGCATTACGCTTAGCAGTCCTCAACATGGAAGCACTTATTCCTAAAGTGGAAGACAGTGTCGTTTCAAAGAAGTCCTTGTTCCCACCAGACATCTTCCACAGATTACCTATCAGCGTCTTCATTGTCTCCCCCTCTGGGTGTTCCAACTCAGCCTGTAGATCAAGCAGAGAACCACCTTTTCCTGACATGGTAGCGGCCTGCATTATCAATGCTCTGGACATATTGTTTCCTGACATTGTATTACCTGCAAAAGACTGAGCCATTGAAGTAAGATTCTGTCCTTGAACACCTCTAGCGGTCAATCCCTGAATGATGTTTCGAACCTCCTCAGAATCAAAAGCACCTGTCCGACCAATAATGGAATTCGCAACCTGTGTATATGTACCTAAGTCTTCCTGCAGACGAACGGCTCTTTCAAATGGATTGCGTGTCTGCCTCTGCAACGATGCAAGCAATCCCCCTGCAACATTATCAGCACCTAATGACCCATTCTGATACCTATTGGCAGCATACACACCTGTCAGAGTACTTTTATCCAGACCATACGTCTTTTCGGCAAGCATCGTCTGCCAAATTGATTCATTGTCAGCATTTCTTGATGACACAGCTGCTCTTCTATAGTCATAGAGGTCAGAAGCCATTTCTGAAATATTCTTTCCAAGAACGATGGAACCCCTATTGTGAACCTCCATCTCCGGAACCTTATGAGTCATATACTCATTCCAAGCACCAACCCCAGCTCCAGTCAAAAATCCTGCAAAAGCTCCTATTGCACCACCAACCCCAGCTCCAGCGGCCGTTCCAGCCCCAGGAACAACAGAACCCACAGCACCACCCACACCAGCACCAGCAGCACCAAAAGCTCCAGCCACCTGAATCGCCTTTGCCAAAGCACGAGAATACTCTGGATTATTTTCATCATTACCAAGAAGCTTAGAACCTGCTATCTGATGATTGAATGCTGCATCAATACCAGTACCATTCATAAGAGCGGTCTGATACTGAGAGGTTCTATTGTTCCAGTATGCGGATAAATTCTCCCGAGTTGTTTCAACATTACGACCCCTACTGCTAAAAGGTAGAAAGCTCCAGACATCCAAGCGTTCAAGTTCCCTCTCAATGGAGGAACCTGCTCTATAAGCATTCGTCTGTGAACGATATACATCCTGAAAAGCCTTTACCAGCCCAACCCCAGCAATACCAAGCCCAGCAAGACCCATTAACTTTCCAAGTCCACCAACTAGATCACCTGAACCAATAGCCTGAAGTCCACCTTGGACATCTGGCTTAAAAATAGAACCACGTTCAGGCTCACCCCCACCCAATCGCCTAAATGGATCTGGATCATCCTCAGGGCGCAAGGCTCTACCACCAACAGTCTGATCCTTATTAAACATTTTGTTCAATGTGTCTCTAATTTGCTCAAGAATTGTTTTTCTTGAATTAGAATCTGAATCAACCTGTAAATGTTGCCCTTGATATCTATTACGATTTATATTGTTCTCCGTAAACTGATAATCAAGCCGCTGAAAAGCTCTATCACCAGCCCTAGAATTATTCGAAACATCAAGTTCACGGTAAAGATTAGCTAAGCCCTCGTACTTCTGTACAATAGCATCAATATCCTTTTCCGATGCCGTAAGATACTCCTTAGAATATTTTCTAAGATTTCTATATAATTCATCCGCTTCTACCTTAAACCTTTCAAGAGCAGAAGTGTCTGTCGTCACCCTAATCTGTTTACTGGCCATTATCTTCCATCTTTAAAATTTCATCAATCTCCCTCTGGGCTTCTTTTGTAAAATCCTCAATAGTGGCTGGAGTCTTAAATATGTCACCACTTCCAGGAATATAAATATCCTTATTATCTTTTACATTGGAATCAGTAATCGCCTTAGAAAATAACTTATCCTCTTCAAATTCAAATAATTGATGTAAAAAGGAAGATTCCCTGTGAACAGGGGACATAAATGCGACTTCATGCTTATTACGCCACCACCTGTCCAGAGGGAATCGCTCATTCCAACTGACAACTGCCTGTTCCAGTTCGGAACGTTCCATATTACTTCACATTTTCAGAATCAGTTACGCCATGTAGGACATTATTCACCGAACTAAAGAACGGTGCAACCTGTTTCACGTATGCCGCTTTAACATCAAGATAATCCCTAATATCAAGCTCCGTAATAGGAACTTTCAAATCTTTAATAAGATCTGGACACATTATTGTAAGGGTCGCTTCTATATCAATCATATCCAGTGCATCCTGAACGCTACGAAGCGGACTTTGAACCATCATGTTATAATTACCACGACCAAGAGACTGCTTCAATGCTTCAATGCTATAATACTGTCCTACTGTCGGGAATTTAACTGTGTATTCATGCCCCTTAACAACAAATTTTACTTCCTCCTGTAACATAAATCCTCTTTTCTTTTTATAACGTTATTTCGCCATTGAAATCGGCTCCAGATAGATACCCTGAATATTCACACCTGCAAGACCTGCTTCGGAAAGCTGGAAGGACTGTGAATTCAGCAAGCACCCCTGAAGACGAGCTATTGTCTGGCCTGTATTGTCCACCTCAGTCACAAGCTTAGTCTGCTGATCCTCTGACTGAATTGTCTTGGAGTAAACTGTAATATCAAAAGCAATATCACCGAGAACAAGACTATTTTTGATTTCAGCAATAGTACCAAACTTCTTCAGCATCTTCTTCATTACAGGTGTATCAAAGGAGATGAAATACTGATCAACCTGCCAATTACAGGTATAAACAACTGGAGGAGCTTCCTGATAAGTAAGACTTCCAAGACCCTGAACATTTGCTCTCTGAACATTCTCTGAGAATGTCAGGTTGCGGACGTATCCAGCAACCTGATTATCTATCTTAATGAATGCCTTTGGAGCTGTAAAAACTTTTCCTTTAGCCATAATATTCTTTCATTTAATTAGTTTCTAAGAAGAAATCCAGTAAAGAATATCTTCGTTACTTCATTATTCAGAACAACCTCATAGGAAACATGATAACAGTCATCCACTCGCTTAGCAATAACATTCTGGAACCTCTGAATCAAATTATCCTGCTGGTCTGTAGCAACCCTTGTCTGAAGGAAATTAGCTGTCCATGTCTCAAGAGCACCCTTTGACAAAGTATTGATGTTTACACCATTCTCATCACCCAAAAGATCAATGGAAGCATTTACAACACACTCCTTATTCAACTGTGCAATGATACGCATAAACTGAATGCTGAACGATGCACCTTTCTTGTTAAAAAGCAGTGTATTGTCCTGAAGAGTCGTAACACCCTGAAGTACAACAAATCTCTGAAGATATGGATTAGGATAAACCACCACAAGACCAAATTTAAGAGCCTTTTCAAGTTCCTTTTCAGTCGGGATGTGCTGAAGCTTGTCACCACCGATTGTCTTATTTGTTACAGGGATATAAGGTGGTTTTCCGGAAACCCTACCAATAATCTGACACAGGTTATAGAATACTGTCCACCATCTAAATCCAGATGCTGTTGCGTCAGAAGCCGTAGCAACACCACCATGAACAGCAACAATCCACTGATTGTTCAATGCCTTTGCAATATTCAGGGAGTCATTAAACTTAGCCTTTGTACTATACGCACCAACATAGACAAACTTGTCAAATTTTGCCTGTGTGTTACGATGAGCAATGACTTTCTTCTGGATTGCTGAATTAGCATTAGTTTCAATCTGGTCTGTAAACACTATGTTATAGTCAACATCCGGAATAGCATTCAAGAGATCATCAATATCAGTAGACTTATAGTCCTCTGTACCACCCTCTGCAAGAACGTAAGTGTTCAATGTAGGATTGCTGATGTTATCACCATCAGTATATTTGCTGTCGGCATCAAGAACAAATCTTGCACCAAAGTTCTCATCTACATTAGCCCACGCAATCAGATCCTGAATCGTTTTAACTTCAGGTGACTGACATATCAACAATGGTTCCGCCTGTGCAACTGTCAATTCATCATAGGAAAGGGTTACACCTGTAACAGGATCAAGATAGTCACCTGTATAAGTTCCCCTCCAGAATTTTACAACAAAAGCGGTATCATCATCAGTACCCTTTTCTATGGTATAAGCATAGCCATATTTCAAATACCCACCGTCAAGAACACCATTGGCGTTCAAACCCTCATCTACTGTCCTAACAACAAATTTGCTATTGCCGGAAGCAAGTTCCATCTTAGCAGGGGTTGTAGTACAAGCACGAGCAAATAAAAGCCTACTAATACCTACTGCATCCTGATTGTAGGGGTCTGGTGTGAAAAGAGCTTCTGCTGCTTTCCAGTACATTCCACCCTTAACAAAATCCCTGAATGTCTGCAAGTCATCAAATTCATAGACAGCATCCTTACCCTGTTTGTCAACACCATTCACGCCAGAACCTCCACCCCAGCTACCACCGAGAACTCCAGTATCTATAAGCAGTACCGTACCATAGTCAAGAGTTCTGGTCTGGGTGTTATCTCCAGAGGTGATGGTAGAGTACACTCCAGGAAGTGACCTCATCTTACCGTTGAAATAAACACTTGTTGCCATATTCAAATATAATTATGAAAAATTTACATCATACTCTATTACGATGTAAAGGTAATATAATCTTACGAAACTAATCCAATATAAATCAAGTTGGGGTGAAAAACTTTCACCCCAACCAAACAACACACCATCTATGCAACGCTATGAAATAGTCCAAGAGTCATTTGATTCAATCTTAAATGTAGTGCTTGAACCATCTGCCGCAAAGCTAATTGTGGTAGGATCCACAGTCAAGTAAGGAGTAGCCGCAACCTGATTGAATGTAACATCAACAGATGCAGTCCTAGAACCCTCACCAGAAGCTGTTACAGTTACAATAAAGCCATTTCGAGGAGATGTAGACAGGTTCTGTTGAACAGTGACTGTTGCATTATTATTACTAAATCCAGTAACAGTATTCTTAGCTGCATAAGAGAAGCTAATACTACAATTCTTAGTTTCTCCGGAAGTATAGCTTGCAGTCTGGCTTGCAGTAGGCTTAATGTTATAGATTGCACCCGCAGCAGGTATAGACACTGGATTAGGTGTTACTGATACAGAAACTGCACCATAATTAGCATGGTTAGCTGCCTGATATACAGTTACATCCTTAGAGGCAGACTGGCCATTCATAGCAACAGTAGCTGTCAAAGTACCTACATTATATCTAGGCTTAACTGTTGTACCAAGTGAACTAGCTGAAACTGCTGTACTATAAGTGATTGTTCCACCGCTATTTAGACTAGAAAGTTGAGCAGTAGCACCTGATGTATAGTTTTGTGTTCTACTCTGACTATAGCTAACTGAACCACTAGAAATTGAACCTCCAGATGCTGGAATATCATCAACAGTGAATGAACTAATTACTGGAACACCATAAGTGATGCTAGTCGCAGCATTAGCAGCCTGATAGATATACATAGTTCCAGTAGCTTTCTTTCCGCCCTTTCCAGTCCAAGTAACTGCCTGTTCTTTAACAGTAGTTATACCAGAAACTGTTGTTCCCTTAGATTCAGCAGAACCACTGACTGAAGCAACTGAAGGCTTAATAGTATCAGTACCAATCTTAGAATCTTCAATAAGAACATCTTCTACAATACCTGAAGTATAAGTATCATGTCTATACTTCTTATTAGTAGTCCATGACTGACTTCCATCTCCTGCTGTTGCAGTAGCTGAACCACCAGATGCTGGAATAGTCTTATTAGAAATAGCACCTGCCGTTACAGGATTATAGATAGTTTGTCCACCAGTTGTAGTAGAAGATTCTACCTGATTAGCTTCCTGAGATATTGTTATAGTACTTGAAGCATTACCATAAGAAGCTGATACTGTAACTGACCTAAGCTCTCCTGCTGTAGTTCCTCTACTAGGAGCAGATACTTTATTACCATCCAAAGTGAATGCAGTTCCACTAGGAATAGAGCATGTAGGAGTTACATCCTCAGTCTTAATTAATACACCATTTCTAAAGGTCTTATATTTTCCAGTAATGGTAGAGCTACCACCACCTGCTTGTATAGAAGTAGGACTAGCTGCTAAAGTAAGGTCATAAGTAAACTCAGAAGCAAGTTGTGTAAGTAGTACAGTAGCTTTCTGGCCACCTGCAGTAGTTATTGTAATAGTAGCCGTTCTAGAAGACGCACCTGGATTTTCTTTTACATTTACTTGAGCAGTAAATGTAAATTCATTTGAAGCTCCTGGGTCTCCTTCAATAGCCATATTATTCATTGCAGTATCTCCATTTGCAGTGTATGTGGAGTACACTTCTGCCATACCAAAGTCTGTGGTATCAATAACAAGCTTACTAGAGTTTGTAATACCTGTAATACTAATTACTTTACCTTTATTAGGCACAGAAACAGCAGTTGCACTAGTAATAGTAACAAACTCAGGTTTACCTCTCTGTATAACCTTAAAGGACTTTGACACCGATGGAAATTTGTCAAGCGTCACTGTAAATGCTACTGCATCAGCATCAACTCGACCTGTTCTTTCAGATCCAGTAATCGTCAGCGTAGCATTTCCAGTCCCAGTTTTAGGAGAAACTGTAAAACCACTTTTTATCAAACTATTATCCGCCATAACTATACAATTTCCCAACTATTTTCCGTTTGAATAGTAATATCCTTTGACCCACCGTCCAGCACGAAATTCAAGCTCTCAGGGGTAACTGTCAAAGTCTCTATTACAGCAGCAGACTGAACAATTCTTACTGATTTTGAAACAGTATTCTCACCGTCAGTCAATGTAGCCTTAACATAGGAAATCAAGTCCGTTGGAGAATCATTCCTGTCGAACGTAAGGATCACTTTATGTGTCCATCCAATCGGGCCGCTCGTATATTTCTCTACCCTAGCTGTAACATTCTTAAGACCACCTGTAACAGTAATTACAGGATCGTTATTAGTACCTGAACAGGACAGATACGTTGATGCTTCAGTCGCATCAGCCGCAACATCCTGAAAAGCCATCCAGTCAACATTTAGAACAGGTATTTCTGGAGCCTTTTTAACAGCATCCAGATGCACGAACCAGTTCGGCTGATAAGGATTAAGGCTCGTTGTATCAAACTTGCCTGTACGGATAAGCTCGCTCTTGCGAACAAAGTACCTATCAGGCACACCTATTCCTCCAGAGGGAACCCCTCCAATCTCAGCTGCCTGTTTAACCGTCGCGAAAGGTCTCAATTCAGCCATAACTAATTAGAATTACCTGCTCCGGCCTGTGCATCAACAAATTTCGTAAACACAATGTTTCCGGACACAGAATTAATCTTGTCTATAATCTGCTGGCCTGTCAACTTGGACAAAATCTGGTCAGCTGTCATGATGGTCGTTGGATCATTCTTCCATGAACGAACCTGCTCTATTGCAGCATCCACCTCTGCTCCAGTAAATTTTGATTTATATGCCATATTCTAAAAATTTTAATTAAACATTCATTATAGTGCTTCCTTTAAGACGCCATAGGCTGAATCATCCGAAACAAGCATCGGGCTGTCATCATCCGCAGGAATAAAGGGTTCACGCATTCCAAAATGAACAACAACAAAGGAATCCTCTGCTGGAAGTGTTCCTTCAGTCAATCTGCCTGTTATTCGTACTTCTCTATCGAATTCTTCATTCATCATAACCTCCTTTAATTAAAATGAGGGACAGGGTAACATGCCCCACCCCTCACATCATTTAGGTAAGTCCTAATCGTTGAAAGACTATTCAAGCTCCCAAGAAGTATCTGACTCGATTTCCTGATTCTCAATTGTATCGGCGATTGCTTCAAATGTGATGCTATCTTTTTTGAAGCTGAAATCAGAACCGCCAGGAGCCTGCTTAATGGTCATCTGAGAGAATTTTCCATCATTAGCAGTTACGCGCAACATGCACTGAAGTTCATTGGCGGTAAGGTTCGCAGGAATGTCTGTAAAGGTAATACTGAACCCATACTCTGCTGAAGCTCCTGGGTCTCCAGAAATAGTTTCTCCATTGGGTACTTCTTGCAATGCTCCTGTCAATTTTACTGTGTAGTTAGCTGGAAGACTGAGAGAAAGGTCATTCGATGTACCCTCTGTATTATTGACAAGGCTAAACGTCAGTTTTGCGGAGTTAGATTTACCCTCCAAAGTAAGAGAACCACCCTCCTTGCCAACAGTAACCTCATGAGAATCATTATCAAGTCTCACGAACTCTGTCTTTGGATTCTGAATTACAGTGTATGTCTTGTTTGGAGACACACCTGTTGCAACACCTGTAACGGTTGTTCTTCTCTCTACACGACCTGTATGTATAGTCGCTCTATTTTTTACTGTTGCATTACCCTGTCCTGACGTAGGTTCTAGGGTCAACCAATCTGCTTTTGCCATAGAACAAAAAGAATTAAGTTAAACACTATAATAAAACCATAAAAGTTTCCTTTTTATACGATACAAATATAGCTATAAAACAGATTATATGTTATTCAAGAGTCCAAGTCGTCTGAGCATTTATAGTCTGTTCACCGTAATTATCATTATCAAGATACAGCATGTCCACACCAAAATTGAACAGTTCCCCACCATATTCCAGAACCCATTCTGTATTCGACAAAATACCCATGTCACCCTCAGCAACAAGAGAATCAAGCCACAAGTAAGGGTCAGTAAACATAAAATATTTACTAATTGGTTCAGGTTCAGGCCTTTCAACACCGCCAATAACAGTAGGAGCGTCAAACTTAACACAGGAAATCATATCCTGCCGTATCAAAGAAGCATAGTCTTCATTCTCAGTTACGGAAATTGTAACCGTCTTGATTATGATCGGCAATGGAAACAGATTGTTTTCAACAACAAGTTCTGAAGTGGATATTGAAAAGTTCGTAAACTCCTGTTCAAAGGTGTTCCGCGCCCCCTGAAGCAGTGCGTACAGAACTTCACCCATCAACAGGGATTCCATAGGATTATCACTAAAGCACATGAGATTCACCTTTGACTCATTGAATGCCGTAAATGCTTCCCTCTGGTATCCAGGAACACCAAATGAACTGTCTGAATCGCCTATACCTCCAAATGGACTGTTCTGTGGTGGCTGTTTGGACGGTTCACGAACAACTATACACGGAAGAGAAACTTTATCCTTAGGGTATTCAAGCGTGACAGCCACCTTACGAGGATTATCATTCGTTCTTAGGAACATTTTTCTTGCCTGTTCGTAAAAGTCAAAGCTTCCATCCCGAACACCCCAAAACATCTGATATAGAAATGTCTGAGTTTCAGGAATTCCACTATTGTAATCCCGCTGAATGTAATCAATCAGCCCCATCACAAGCCCCTTTATTCTAGCTACAAGTATCATAATAATTGCTCTAAAAATTTATCAACTGCCATATCTGCAACCGTATAGATATCAGCCTGATCAAGTGCCTTATCCATAAATTTATGTGCATCAAATCCAGGATGAATCCATGAATTAGGGTCACTCTTGTCACTCACACTCCTAAATGTCATATATCCACCCCTCTTTTCCTTACTAGTAGATGATATATCCACGCGCACCAGACCGAGATACTTTGGAGCTTTATGCACATATTCAGGTATAACCCCTCCAGCCACAGTAATCTCCTTTCTCCTGCCTACCTGCCTATACTGTTCAGGAAGCTGTGACATAGACACTGGACGACCGTCATTGTTCTTCGCTATATCATAAACCTCCTTTGGTAAAATACTTTGAAATATGCCTGATTCAGCAACTGCTTCCGGAGTGGCGTGTCTAAATGGAACGATCAAGTACCAGCCATCACCAATCGCCTTACGATGCTTTTTAGGGGATGCTTCGAAGAACGGTTTTTCATCCCAAGCAGACTTCCCCTCCTCCAATGCAATAGCAAGACCATTTTCACCCTCACGCAGACCAAATATAACCTCAAATGAACTTTTCTTGTCAACATACATCGCCTTTTTATAGACGTCGCGAAGCCCCTTTAAATTATTGTCAACAAGATTCTCCCATCTGGAAGTATATTCCACAACAATTCTGTCAATGATGGCATCACTTAATTCCATTGACTGTGTAGCTGTAAGAGAAAACTCCGCTGCCACTTCACTGAGGTCTATATTCAATGGTATCATTCTATATCATCATTTATCAGTAAACCACCACCACCATAATTCGGTTTTCCAACAAGAAGATGAGTTCTACGGCCTATACTTTGAACAGGCATCTTCAATATCTGAAACTGTCCGGACAGCTTATCTCTACCAAGTGAAGCCCTTATTTCATGCGGCATGTCTATAATATGATATTCAACTCGATGTGTATATACTATGGATATAGCTGCACCAGCATCAACATTTCCCTTTGTAAACCTAAGACAGTATGGATTATCAGGTGTAATTTCATAGCAGGTATCATCGAGACGATACAGCTTCTGATCAGAAGCATAGAATTTATACACCCTTTCAATCTTTACAGGGGCATAGGAGAGGAAACATACCACATTCCCGTCAGTTGCTTTAGACAAAAGCCGCGACTCCGTAAAAATCGCTATTTCATCCTCCACAGTAACCCTATTAAGAAATGAAACAAGACGCCTATCCTCATCTCGAACCGTAATTGCTGCCGTACCCATCAATTCCGGATTCCATTGAACGTAATTCGTAGAACGATTCAAGCCTGTTATAAGAGCCTTTGTACGTACTGGATTGATGAAGAAATAGCCAAATCCGTGACAGTTCTCACAATCCGGAAGTGCCGCATCAGAACTCCCACAGCAGGGACATCTAACAGCCTGTTCACAGACAACATCATATCCGTGTGACCAGATGGCCGCATCAAAGTCATTGGGTCTGAACTGAACCTGTGGTTGTCCATACAATGACGCTTCAGGCGCATCAATTATATTTCTATTTTCCAGCATATTCTGAATATTTTATGATATTTTCACGAATTTTCTATTTTGTTCATTGCGATTCCAAGAAATCGCTTTATATTTGCAGTGTTGAAAGGTGGCAATGATTATTCAGGCTTCGTCCTTCACCTTATGCAGGGAACTTTCATTGCGTAATTCTATTAGGAGTGGCGTGCAACGTTTACGAAATCTAATAACACCTCAACATTATGTCAGAAGGCCTTTAATAGGTCTTCTGATTCATTATTGCAGCTCTCCTTACACTTTCCTCTTCAGTATTTACCTTTTCTTCAGCACCCCTTGTATTATCATAACTTGTCAACACAAAATGACGATAATACTTTTCATTGTCAACTTGCTGAACTTCAACATCAATCACTACTCTATACCCTCTATTATCAAGAAGTATCCATTTGCCTATCCGAGTAATACCATCAATAGAATCATTATCAATAATATGTTGAAATTCTTTATTTATAATTTGTCTTGTTCCATTCTGAAATCCTAACAATGTATTAGAAAGTTCACGTTCGCATTCTTTTACACTGCTAAAATCATTCTTCTTAATGAAATGATTACGTAGAATATGTTTAATCCCTCTATTGTTATTTCCGTAAACAAGATCAATTCCTGTAAGAGCAAATTCCTGTCGCTCAACATATTTATTTATGGAATCATCCCACTCAACAACAGGTAAATTAAATGAAACAACATCAAGTGCCTGCCCTGACTTACGTTTAAACAGTTCTCTAAACGCACCAGCTGGATTATTCTTAAATCGCGTCAAAAATACTCCAAATTTTCCAGTGGCAACCTTGCCAGAAGGAGTCTCATAAATATAATGCTCGCTACCGTCATCCTTCGGATATTCATAACGCCACGCCCCATTTTCAAACCATCTACGAATATATTTATGAGGTTTATTTGTAATAGCAAGCTTCTTAAAAGACTTCATCAGGTATATTTCAGTCAATGTTAGCATACAACCATCTTTATTTCATCATACACTAACTTCAAACGCTTGACAGAATCAGCAATTTCCTTCTGATAAGCGGTAATACGCGCTCCGTACCCACTATTCGTGGCCGAGGAAGTTGACGATATACCCTGACTCAACCCATCAACACCTAAACTCTGACTTGCAATACCTGCACCCAGAATCAAGTCTCCTGCAATATTAAGCGGCCCAAAGCACGCTAATTTTCCTGTCAAGTTAATCAAGTCCAAAGGTATCGTGTCAAGATCAAAACCAGTTATATATTGGAACGACCAATAATCCGGAATCATCCTAAATCGCTGACTTCCAAGCTGTGTAGTAATACCTGAAAGAATAACTTCAGCATTAGCCTGACAGGTGGCACTTCCAGTAGGAACAATAGATACCCTCCTCTTATAAAGGCCATAACTGTTCTGATGCGTAGTAAGCCACTCTGTAGGATAAGAAATCTGCTCAATGTTATTGAATCGCCCTGTCAACGATATAGGCTTGTTGACAGGGTAATTCGTAAACAATATAGGGAACTGTTGCCAATAATCAGCACGATAGAATGTCAGCTTTTCTTGACCAATAAACTGCTTCAGAAGTTTAAGATTGAAGAAGCTCTCCACCTCCTGCTGTGCTGACTGTATGTAGAAACGCATGCTTTCATTACTGAATGCCGTTCCATCTCCACCCTGAATGGTTATACCATACAGATACAGCGCAAATATCTCTGACGGATTAAACATCATACCGTCATTCTTTCTAGTTTTCAAAGTCAAGACAAGCTGTCCCATCTCTAATTATTTTGTTGATTCAACAATGTATTCTATAATTTCAGCCTTTGTCATTTTGGATGGCTCTTCAATAACAAGGCCGTTTCCTTCTGCGAATGCTATCAGTTCATCCTTCTTTAGTGAAGAAAGTTCATCACGCAAGTCATCATCAGGTGTATCGCATGGAAGTGTATTACCCATCATAGATGTTTCACCCTCCTGTTCGTCGTTTTTAGGCTGTTCTGGCTCGGTAACTTCAGACTTGTCGGGCATTACCTCAGAATCCTTGGAAAGGTTCTCTACAAGAGCCAAACGAGCCGACTTTTCCTTTTCATATTCTTCCTTCCAAAGTTTTACCTCAGCTTCCAAGGCCTCAACCTGTTTCTTACGAGAATCAGCTATATTGCGAAGACGAGAGCATTCACCCTTGTACCACTCTTCCTTTTCTGAAAAATCAGTCTTCATTTGAATTTCCTTCGGTGTCTCATAAACAGGCTGCTTACCAAATTCATAAAGGTCAGGAAAACCCATCTTAAGAATTTCAGCACCAAAAGCATCATCAACTTCTGCTACTGAATTAACGAATGTAACTTTTCTTCCATTAAAGTTTACAGTCTGATTGCCTATTTTCTTATCAAAAAGTTTCATAACTAAATCTGTTTTAATTAAAAATGGGGAGGGAGTTACCCACCCCTCCCCGATAACATTTTATGGTTACACCTGACTAAAGTGTAGGAAGACCAATCTTACCAATATTGACGATACGAGCAATCTTTCCTGGCTGATAAAGTACCGGAGTACCATAATTCAGCACTGAGAATGATCTTCTCGGGCCAACAATAGCGTAGTCAAGTTTCATTGTGCCACCGAGTTCAAGATATTCAAGCATCTCAGAACCGTTGAAGTAAACAAGAGCGGACTTGGTT
>OBLI01001437.1_pt1 | contig 23295 bp, 13 predicted proteins | sample 1519701 | NCBI WGS metagenome assembly OBLI01 (sample SAMEA3663005, study PRJEB22513) | pig gut metagenome | biome: pig gut; feature: pig-associated habitat; material: faeces | place: France | collected 2012
AAGCCCCCTTCAGCATTGTGCCCGGCGTCGAGGTGCCCGGCGTACTCTCCGTGCTGGCCACGCACGACCTCAACGGCTACGTGCCCGGCATCGACGACCTGCTCGACGGCTACACCGATGCCCAAGGCGTGCAGCACCTCTCGGCTGAGCAAAAGATAGCACGCGGCAAGCAAGCCCTGCAGGCTTTCGGCCAGTTCCGAGCCACCTACAAGAGCGACCCCGCCGCAGCAGCCGAAGCCCGCGCCACGCTGCAAGAGCACCTGCCCTACTTCGGCTACGGCTACCTCACCCACCGCTCACAGCTTGAGCCGCCCGTATGGCTTGTCTACTGGTCGTTCCGCCTCATGGTGGGCATCGGCTCCTTCCTCATGCTCTACCTCGTCGTAGCCCTCTGGCTGCAGCGCCGCGACAAACTGGCCACCATGCGCTGGATGCTGTGGCTGGGCGTAGCCGCCGTGCCCATGGTCTACGTAGCCGGGCAGGCTGGCTGGGTAGTGGCCGAAGTAGGCCGCCAGCCATGGGCCATCTACGAACTGCTGCCGGTGCAGGCCGCCGTGTCGCAGCTCCCCGTGGCCAACATCATGGTCACCTTCTTCCTCTTCCTGCTGGTGTTCACACTCCTGCTGGCCGCCGAGGTCGGCATCATGTGCAAGGCCATTTCACGCCACACGGCAGCGTAAACGACATTCATTCCTACTAACCGCACACTTGTTATGTTTACCTATACATTCCTTCAGCAATACTGGTGGGTGCTCGTGAGCCTCTTGGGCGGCCTGCTGGTGTTCCTCATGTTCGTGCAGGGTGCCAACACCCTCATTTTCCGCATCGGCCGCGACGAAGCTGAGCGCACGATGATTGTCAACTCCACAGGCCGCAAGTGGGAGTTCACGTTCACCACGCTCGTCACTTTCGGCGGCGCGTTCTTCGCCTCCTTCCCCTTGTTCTATAGCACCAGCTTCGGCGGCGCCTACTGGGTGTGGATGCTCCTGCTGCTCACCTTTGTGCTGCAGGCTGTGGCCTATGAATACCAGAACAAGCCCGGCCACGTCATGGGCCGCACGGCCTACCGCGTCTTCCTCGTGTGCAACGGCCTGCTGGCCCCCATCATTGTGGGTGCTGCCGTGGGCACGTTCTTCACGGGCTCACCCTTTGTAGTGGAGCACAACGCCATGAACGGCATGGGCCTCACGCCCGTCATCAGCCGCTGGGCAAGCAGTTGGCACGGCCTCGAAGCGCTGGCCAACCCCTGGAACCTTGTGCTGGGCCTCGCCCTCTGCTTCCTGGCCCGCACGCTGGGCGGCATGTACCTCATCAACAACCTGCACGACGACACCCTGCGCCAGCGTCTGCGCCGCCAGGTGCTGGTCGACGCCGTGCCCTTTGTGCTCCTCTTCGTAGCCTTCCTCGTGTTCCTGCTCACCGCCAGCGGCCTCACGTGGGACCCCTCAGCCCAGGCATTCACCCCCGAGCCCTACAAATACCTGCACAACCTCCTGGCGCTGCCCATAGTGTCCGTCATGCTGCTCTGCGGCACCGTGCTCGTGCTGCTGGGCTTAGCGCGCACCGTGTGGTGCAGCAAGGAGACGCGCGGCATCTGGTACGCCGGCATCGGCACCGTGCTGGCCGTCATGAGCGTACTGCTGCTCGCAGGCCTCAACCACACGGCCTACTATCCCTCGTGCGCCGACCCGCAGAGTTCGCTCTGCCTGGCCAACAGCTGCTCCAGCGAGTTCACCCTGCGCGTCATGTCGGTAGCAAGCCTCGCCATCCCCTTCGTGCTGGCCTACATTGCCTACGCCTGGCACGCCATCGACAAGGGTGGCATCAGCCGCGACGAAATGCAGCACACCGAGCATAAGTATTAAACACCCCTCACCGCGCACCGCCTCATCTGTCACCCTGTCGACCGATGAAGCGGTGCGCACACATTTCTCCGACAGAGGCTGGGAAAATCCTCACGCATGTTTTAGAAAATCTCAAACACCTTCTCCCCATCCCACGGCATACTGGGAAAATCCCACAGTGCCCCTCCATTTCCCCTCCACAATTACCTTTTTCCCCAACAAACCATGAAACACATCCTCACCCTACTCACCCTCTCGGCCTTGGCATGGCAAGCCCCCGCACAGGTGGTCGACCGCACCAAATACCCCGACTACGACTCCATTCGCCACATCGACACCCAGCTGGCCGCCCAGCAAGCCCGCTTCGTGCCCATGGCCTCACTCACCCGCCCCGTCCGCGTCAACAATGCCGAAACCATGCACTTCCCCACCGTCTTCAACCAAGACGGAGGCTCCTGCGGCTCGGCCTCGCGCATCTGCTACATGTTCACCCACGAGCTCAACTCCTTCCGCAACCTCAACGGACGCGAGCCCGAAAACTATTACCCCTCGCACTTCGTGTGGCTCCTCACCAACAGCCCCTCGGGCAAGGACGAGTTCATCACCAAAGTCGGCGTACCCTCAGCCGCACTCTACGGCGGACGCACCTACTCCAGCCTCTTCGGCTATCAGCTCGAAACGGACAACAACTTCGGTTGGATGACGGGCTACGATAAATGGTACGCCGCCATGTTCAACCGCATGTGGGCACCCACCCATCTCCCCATCAGTGTCGAAACTGAGGAAGGCCGCGAACTGCTGAAAAACTGGCTCTGGAACCATGCCGGCGACACCGACTTCCACTCCGGCGGCGTCGTAGGCATCGGCGTAGCCAGCGCCGGACGCTGGGGGAGCATACCCTCCACACCCACCAACGACGCCATCGGCGTAACCCGCAAAAAGTATGTAGCCAAATGGGGCACTCAAGTCGACCACGCCCTCACCATCGTGGGCTACGACGACCGCATTGAGTTCGACCTCAACGGCAACGGCATCTACGGCGAAAAGTCGGCCGACGAGGTCGGCGCTTGGATTGTCGTCAACTCCTGGGGGCCCTACTGGTGCAACAACGGCTTCGTTTACTGCCCCTATGCGCATGCCGGAGCCTGGTTCAATGCCGACGGCACCATGGGCAACACGAGCTGGTGGCAGCCCGAAATCTACAGGGTGCGCAAAAACTACCGTCCCCTGCGCACCATCAAGCTCCGCATGGACTACTCACGCCGCAGCGAACTCCTGCTCAGCGTCGGCGTCTCGGCCGACCTCAACGCCACCGAGCCCGACATGCTCGTGCCCATGGAGCACTTCCGCTACGCCGGCGACGGCCACAACGGCAACACCGTGCCCGCTCCCGAGGTGCCCATGCTCGGTAAATGGGCCGACGGCAAACTGCACGATGAGCCCATGGAGTTTGGCTACGACCTCACCGACCTCAGCGCCTCCTTCGACCAGAACATGCCCCTCAAGTACTTCTTCATCATCCAGACGAAGCCCACGGCGCTCGGCTCAGGACACATCTACAACGCCTCCATCATCGACTACCGCGACGACCTCCTGGGCATCGAAACCCCCTTCAACCTCCCCGCCGCCTCGGGCACCGAAATCAAGAGCGCGGGCCAGCGCACCATCATCTCCACCGTGGTGCAGGGCGCGGGCTTCTATGCGCCGCAAAACCCTCACATCGAGCAAACCACCCTGTCGTGGACGGCTCCCATTCCCTCGGCCCTGCCCGTCACGGGCTACAACGTCTACTGCGGCACGCAGCTGCTCGGCACCGTGGCCGCCGACGTCCGTTCCTACGATTTGGGTGAAACGGGCACCGAGGTCTACGGCGTCAGCGCCCTCTACGGCACCCACGAGTCGAACAAAGCCGAAACGTCCACCTACACCGCCTCCTACCTCAACCAGCATCTCCAGCTCAACCACTGCGGCTTCACCGTGCCAGGCACCCTCGGCAGCGTCTACGAGCAAGCCACCATTGAGTACTGGATGAACCCCAACACCTTGGAATACTGGAACCAGAGCGGCGGGCCAGGCTGGGGCACCTTCCAGTTCCACGCCAACGGCGACGGCTCACTCACAGCCGGATGGGATGTGGAAAACCGTTGCTCCACCCCCGCCAACTGCCTGACCAACGGCACCTGGCGCCACGTGGCCTACGTGGTCGACGGCCACACCTTCAGCATTTATATTGATGGGGTGAAACGGGCCAGCGTCACCTCCGACACCTACAGCGGTCTGGGCGGCTTCGGCGACCTCGTGTTCAAGTCGTCGGGCAACGGAGCCTTCAACGCCAAGGTCGACGAACTGCGCATCTGGCGCACCGCACGCACCGCCTCGCAGATTCTCACCGACCGCTCCGAGGAGATAGGCGACGGCGCCATGCCCGACGACCTCCTGGCCTACTACAAGAGCGACCTCTTCACCAGCAACGGCGTCACCTATCTGCGCGACCATTCACGCTACGCCCGCCACGCTCCCCTGGCCAACGCCAACTTCGCCCTCGCCTCCACCGTGCTGCCCAACGTGCGCCCCTCCTCCGACCTCAACGCCACCATCCAGGTGCCCCAGGGCACACTCTATGCCGGCACACCCCTCACCTTTGCCCTGCAGGGTGCAGCCGGCGTGAAGTCGGTGTGCTGGGAATGCCCCGACGCAGGCGTCAGCAGCACATGGGCACCGCGCCCCTCGTTCGTGTTCAGCACCGCTGGCACACACACCGTCAAGGCCACGGCCTACAATGCCAACAACGAGTCGCGCACCCTCACGGCCGAAGTCACCGTCACCGACCTCCCCGCCCCCTCGGCGGCATTCACCCTCAGCCAATCGGATGTGAAGGCTGGCGAGCGCGTCACCTTCCTGGCCTCGCAGCCACGCTTGGGCTACCTCTACCGCTGGCAGATGCCCGGTGCCGACACGCCTGAGGCCGCCTCGGCCAACGCCGCCGCCACCTACGACCGTGCCGGCGACTACAGCGTCACACTCACCGTCAGCACCCCCGCCGGTGCCAAGGCCACGCAAACCCAGCGCATCCACGTCAGCGCCGTAGCACCACAGTCTGACTTCGAGGTGTCGCAGGCCATCGTCATGCGCGGCGACCCCGTCACACTCACCGACCGCACACGCTACGCCCCCACCTCCTGGAACTGGTTCATCAAGAGCCAAGAGCACGTCTACAACACCCAAGAGCAGCACGTAGCCTTCATGGCCGACGAGCCCGGAGTCTACGACATCTCACTCACCACCACCAACGAGGTAGGCAGCCACACCTTCACCCAGGGACGTGCCCTCATCGTGTGCAACGCCGAGAGCCACAACGGCCTCAACTTCAGCTACGACGAGGCTGGCGTCACCCTCGCCAAAGTGCCCTTCACCACCTCGCAGCAAGCCTTCACCATCGACTGGTGGATGCGAGCCGCCGACTTCGACACCGACTGCAACCCCATGGGCGACACCCAGAACACACTCCTCTTCACCACCACCGCCTCCGGGGCCATGCAGGTGCAGTGCAAGGGCAGCAAGGCCCTCTCGCCCGACGGCTTCATCATTCCGCAGCAGTGGCACCACTACGCCGTCGTCTTCGCTGAGGGCAACATGCTCTTCTACCGCGACGGGCGCTACATCGGCAAGGAAGCCCTCGGCACCACCACCCTGCCTGCGATCCCACGCTTCGTGCTGGGCGGCAACAAAGACATGCCCTTCCGTGCACAAATCGACGAATTCCGCATCTGGAACCAAGCCCTCACACTCAGTCAGCTCCAGAGCGTGAGCAACGCCCCGCTCACCAACGTGGCACAAGCCGAAGCCAACATGGGCCTGCAGCTCTACTACAACTGCAACCAGAGCGGAGGCGACGTGCAAGATGCCACCTCGAAGCAAAACCACGGCACACGCTCAGGCTTCGGGCCCGACGGCGACGCCTGGGGACTCTCGCGCGGCGTGTTCTGCCTCAACTTCACCCAGTCGCAGGCTGAGAATGTAACGGCCGAATACCTGGTGAACTACACCGAGCCCTTCGTCACCACTGGCCAGCCCGTCAACATGACGGCCGACGCCTACCGATTCTGGGAACTCAAGTCGTGGAAACAGGAAAATGCCATCGGCACCGACCCGCGCACCGGAGCCCACGTCGACAAGCAGAAGAACGAAGACCTCACCATCACCACCGAGTGGGACTACTTCGCCAAACTCCTGGCCGACCACAAGGTTTACCAAACGCTCTCACTGCCCGCCGGCACCTACGAGTTCCGCGCCGACTACGGCGTGTATGAGGGCGAGAGCGGCAACTCCTACCTTGTGGCCGCCCCGGGCAGCACCCTGCCGGGCACGCTCGACCTTGCCGACGGCGCCCTCGCCTACAAACTCATGCAGCCCAAGGGCGCCGAGGTAACCTCGAACGCCATCACCTTCACCCTCACGCAGCCCGCCACGGTGAGTGTGGGCCTGCTGGTGAACATGGAGGGCAAGCAATGCCTCACGCTGAGCAACTTCAGCCTCACGCGCTACACGCTCGGCACCCTGCGTCCCGTGCCCGAGGCTGTGGAGCACATCTCCCTCACACCGGGGGCCGGCTCTCCCGCCATCTACGACCTCAGCGGGCGGCCCGTCACCCGTCCCGTACGCGGCCAAATCTACATCATGCAGGGCCGCAAGGTGATGCTGCGCTAACGCCGCCACCTCCCACCATCAGGCCGCGCCATGGGTTCCCGCCCATGGCGCGGCCCTTGTTATGCAGCCGTGCTCAGCCATCCACCACCCGCAGTCGGCCTGCGGCGCATGCCACCAACGCTTGCTCCCAGCGGGCCGAAAGGGCAGGTAGCAGCCCTTAATGCCTATACTGTAAGCGCATAATTTTGCACGCCCCGCATAATTTTCTTTCATCCGCCTGACACCGAAAACCTTACGCTGCAAATTTCCGCAGCCGCTGCCCTGCACTGCACACCCTTAAACGTCACTGCTGCGAGCAAGCCGCCCTACCTTTGCACTGTCAACACGCTTCCCGGGCAAACATCGCTGACACTATTCACCTTTTTATTCATTTTCAAAAAAAACCGACCTACCATGATCAACTACCAAGTCATTCCCCGTCGCCACCTGCAGTCGGGCAAAAAGTACTACTACGCACAAATTGCTAAGGTGCAGCCTTTCGGCATCGACGCCATTATCGAAGTCATCAGCGTGCGAACCACCATCGCCTCGGCCGATGTGAAGGCCGTGCTCGACGCCTTGCAGAACGTCACCCTGCGCCTCGTGAGCGAAGGCCAATCGCTGCGCCTCGGCGACCTCGGATCCTTCCGCCCCACCCTCACCAGCAAGGGCAAGGACGAGCCCGAGCAAGTCAAAGCATCCGACATCAAGAACGTGCGTGTGCGCTTCACCAAGGGAGCATGGCTCAGCAAGAACCTCGTGCCCGCCTACTGCCAGTTCCGACGCACCGACGCCAACGGCTACGCCACAGCAAGTGCACCCGTCGAAACCGTAGGCGAAGCCTGACAACCCCATTCACTAACCTCAAAAACACATTTGAAACATGATTAAATACGTCATCAAACCCAAGCGTAATCTGAGAAACAACACCGTAAAATATTACGCGCAAATAGCGCCCATCAACGCTACCGACCTGAGCGAGGTGGCATCGCAAATCGAGGCGCAGAGCACCGTGTCGTCCGCCGACGTGAAAGGCGTGCTCGACCAGTTGCAAATCGTCATTCAGGAACAGCTGCGTGCCGGCCGCTCCGTGCGCCTCGGCGACCTCGGCTCCTTCAGGCCCACCCTCAGCTCCTCCCGCTCCGACACCGAAGCCGGCGTCAGCGCCAAGAACATCAAGCGGGTGAACGTCATCTACACCCCCTCGGGCTCCCTGCGCCGCGCACTGAAGTCGGCCCTCACCTCCCGAAGCCTCAAATTCGAGCTCGTCAAACCCAAAGAGCAGGCCGAGGAGGGCGGCGAGGCATAAGCCAAAACGAAAATCGATAACCAAGCAATTGGTCGTGTAAAGAGGATGCTACGTAAAAAATGTCACGTCGTACGTAAAAAAAATCACGTCGTACGTAAAAAAATTTACGTAGCATCTATTTTTCACGCTCGCTTTGAGCGTTCTCGCCAACGCTAAGTAACGCTATGAAAAGAATGATGAAAACAGAAGAACTATTTACCTGCAAGCGCTGTGGACTTGTATTACCGCGCAGTAGCTTTTATGCGGATATACGGAGTGCGAACGGTGTAAGTGGCTGGTGTAAAAAGTGCCACCGAAACCAGCGCTTCAAAAATATGGGTCTCGACCGCACACGCCGCATCCTCGCCCGGTTCAGCAACGCCGAACTGCAAGCGGAACTGGAGTGCAGGCTGAAAGCATGAGAAAGCAAGGACATGGCCGACTAAACAATCGGACCACGCTCACAAAGTGCTCACACAAAACTCCGTGATGGCAACACATAGCTTGGCCCGCGTTCCAAGCACCTGCATCTGCACATCATGATACACCGCAACGACCGCATCGGCGCCCGCCCCGCCTGCCTGCAAAGCATCGCTCGGAAGAGGGGTGCTTTATTCTTGTAGGATTGTGTATATTTGTATGCTCAAAGAATGATGCCAGGAATGAACAAGATAAAGAGGTGTTAGAAGCACAAGGTATCAGATAAGCAGCTTTGGATGACAGACTCGGTAAAAGTTTCAATAGGGGCAAGACAGGTGGCGAATGAAATAAACAACCAATGATGGCATGGCAAGAAAAGTGAAAACAATCATGGAGAATGGGATAGACAAGCGTGAAGTGGGGTATTACTCCACGCCCTCTTTTGTTGCCCAATATCTGACACAGGAAATGCTATCTATCAACCCCCATGGCACATGGGTTTTAGACCCGGCTGTTGGCAAGGAGGAATTGCTGGAGGAATTCTACAGAAGGGGTAAGGCTATTGATTCGTACGACATTATCAGGCATTGCGAACATAAGATGTCGAATTTCTGTCAGAAAAACTTTATTGAGGTTTATGCGGACTTCGTAAACCATCATTTTTTCTCTTCAGAAGCCACGCGATATGATTACATGATAGCCAATCCTCCGTATAATTGCCATGAAATAAATTATATAAAGGAGAATAAGAAATGGCTGAATAGTTTGTTCCCCGTGGGTGCATATAATATGTATTCCATTTTCTTGTCGGCCATGATTAGTATGGCAAAGGATGGATGCTTGATTGGTGTGATTATTTCAGATTCTTTTCTGACTTCGAACTTTCATTCCAAACTGAGAGAGCAAATACTATCTACTTGCTCGATTCATCAGATAATTCTCTGTCCTACGAACTTATTCTGGAACCAATATGCCGATGTGAGAACCTGCATTCTGATACTTCAGAAAGGGAAGAAATACCAGTCGGATGTGCGCATATCCAACAGGCCGAACAGCCTCAAGGAGTTTAAGGACATACTGCAAAATCATGCCTTGAAAAGCGTATCTGTCGGCTCTCTGCTTTTGAAATGCAACAAGTCGTCCAATCAAATCCTGATAGATGTCGATAAGGAGATAGTAAGTCTATTTCATAAGTACCCGTCCTTAGGCGACCTGTATAAATGCGTTACTTGTATATCAACGGGTAATGATTCGCATTATTTATCCGTTGAGAAAAAAGAAGGATATAGTATTCCTTTTTATAAAAATCCAGCAAGTCGCAAATTTGTGGCCAAGGAAGATGCCTTTCTTATCAATGATTATTTAGACGCCCATCATAGCGATAAGAACTTCATGGTACGCAACCGCAGCTTGCTACAGTGTGAAGGCATAGCCTGCTCATCCATGGGCCTGCCATTTAGTGCCGTTTATCTGCCTGCTGATGCCGTAACGGGGGTCAATCCGACCATATACCCTCCGAAAGAGGACATCAACTGGCTGTTATCTTATCTGAACAGTTCTTTGGTTACTTATCTTGTTCGAGGGGTTCTGATTCGTTCGAACATGGTGACGTCGGGGTACGTGAGTTGCTTGCCTATCCTGGACTTCAACGAAACAGAAAGGAAAAGGCTCGGAGAGATTGCCCAATTGGCAAGAGACAAAAAGGTGGACTCGGCACAGGCTATTGAGGATATTGACAAACTGGTTTTTCAGAAGGTTCAGCTAAGTGATATGGTGATGAAGAATGTCACCTATTTCAGCAGGAATTTGGGGAAGTGTGTATAACTCCCCTACATTTCTATTTCTGTTTCTGTTTACGGTTTCTCTGTCTCTTCTTTTTCGCTACCTGGATAGCATCATGCAATAGCGCTATGAACTCAGCATTCGTCCTTTTCTGGGCCTTACCTAAATCTTTATAGGATGCAGACTGCAGGTTGCCATTGTTGCTGGGATTGACATATATATCAGAAATCCACGCTATGGGATACACTACGGCCTTGGTTATTTCTATACTCATATTATTATTGAACTGAATATAGAAAGTGGCCACGAATAATTGTTTGTTTGTATCAGCAGTATAGAAGTCTTTCAGCCCTTCAGCTTTTGATAGATCATCTTTGTGCTGCTTACCACCCACTACGGAGGATTTTATATTGATATAGGCTTCTGCATTTCCATAGACACACTTCATATCATATACGTCCACCTCTGAATTGGGAAGTTGAACACTGTCGACATTGAATTTGTTGTGATGCTTCTCAAGGTTTTGAACGATTATTTCTTCTACTATTCTCCAAACAGTTCTTCCCTTGGCCGCTTTTCTCCATCCGTAAGGAAATAAGTCGGGAGTACCAATTGGAATTTGTCCGATGTTCTTAACCAAGGAATCACAACTCTTTTGCAGTTGGTCGCGAAGTTTTTCTGTTTCCTGTATCGTCATACCTGTCCTACTTATAAAGAATTATCCTGATACCTGATAATGGCATCTATCACATCTCTTGTAGAGAATGCGCTACTACCTTCGTTATTCTCGAAAAGGATTTCCTCTATGCTGACCTCCAAGAAATCACAGATTCTCAGGATTTGCTTAAGCGTATATTTATGAGGCTGCTTGCAACTATCAATATTACCCATTTGTCCGGGGCTAATATCTAACACCTTAGAAAAAGCAAGTTGTGAAAATCCCTTGCTCTCTCGTATCTGTTTTATTCTGTTGATTACTTGCTGCTGATAATCAGTTTTCATGGTTATAATTTTGACACAAAAATACGTCTGCGTTCTCAAAATGAGTTTCTCATATTGAGAGTGTCGCCTTTATGGATAACTCCTACTCGCTTCACAGGCCGTGCTCTGCCTCATGTCAGGTTGAGCGCAAGGATGGAACGGTGGCGCAGAGTGGTTACACTCCAATACGCATATCACTCGGATGCTGAGCCATTACAACGCGAGTGTTTTCATTCAAATTGGCGTTTTTGACTGCAAAGTTCACAAGCAAACACCTCATGTAAAAGTCGGCTTGTTTCGGATGGTTACAAATAGGACATCGCCCCGGCTCCTCGTATGGGAGTCGGGGCGATGTGGTTTGTGACGCAGCTTGCGGGTGCCGGGGCACGGGCAGTGGCTGTGGGGGGAGCGGGTTTACTCGGCGTCGCGTGCGGCGAGTTCGGCTGCCTTGGCGGCCTGGGCCTTTTCGTATTCCTCCTTGTCGGCCACGACGATGCGCTCGAACTCGCGCAGACCGGTGCCGGCGGGGATGAGGTGTCCGCAGATGACGTTCTCCTTCATGCCCTCGAGGTAGTCGGTCTTACCGCTGATGGCGGCTTCGTTGAGCACCTTGGTGGTTTCCTGGAAGGAGGCTGCCGACATGAAGCTCTTGGTCTGCAAGGCGGCACGGGTGATGCCCTGGAGGATCTGGGTGGACGTGGCTGCCTCGGCATCGCGTACCTTGACGAGACGGAGGTCGCGTCGCTTGAGCTGGGAGTTTTCGTCGCGCAGCTTGCGGGCGGTGACGATCATGCCTTTCTTCATGGTCTGGCTGTCGCCTGCGTCGACTACGACTTTCTTGCCCCAGATGCGGTCGTTCTCCTCGGCAAAGTCGAGTTTGTCGACAATCTGCTGCTCGAGGAAGCGGGTGTCGCCGGGCTCGTTGATCTGGACTTTGCGCATCATCTGACGTACGATGACTTCGAAGTGCTTGTCGTTGATCTTTACGCCCTGCAGACGGTAGACGTCCTGTATCTCGTTGACGATGTACTCCTGCACGGCGGTGGGTCCCTGAATGGCGAGGATGTCGCCGGGGGTGACGGAACCGTCGGAGAGGGGTGTGCCGGCACGTACGTAGTCGTTCTCCTGCACAAGGATTTGCTTGCTGAGGGGTACGAGGTACTTTTTGACTTCGCCGAGCTTGGAGGTGACGATGATTTCGCGGTGTCCGCGCTTGACGTTGCCCATGGTGATTTCTCCGTCGATTTCGCTGACGACGGCGGGGTTGCTCGGGTTGCGGGCTTCGAAGAGCTCGGTAACGCGGGGCAGACCGCCGGTGATGTCGCCTGCTTTACCTACGGCGCGGGGTATCTTGATGAGTACGTCGCCGGCCTTGAGTTCCTGTCCGTCTTCGACCACGATGTGACCGTTGATGGGGAAGTTGTAGGTGCGGAGGATGTTGCCTTCCTCGTCGAGGATGTGGGCGCTGGGTACGCGGCTCTTTTCCTTGGACTCGATGACGATGCGCTCACGCAGACCGGTGGCTTCGTCTTCTTCGACGCGGTAGGTGACGGACTCGACGACGTCCTCGAACTGGATGCGACCTGCGTTCTCGGTGACGATGACGGCGTTGAAGGGGTCCCACTTGGCAATGACGGTGCCCTTGGTGACGGTGGCTCCCTCGGTGACGAAGAGCTGTGAGCCGTAGGGTACGTTCTGCGTGGAGAGGATGATGCCGGTGTGCTCGTCGATGAAGCGGGCTTCGGCCAAGCGGCCTACGACTACTTGGCATTGGGTGCCCTCTTCGGTGGTGGCGTCGACGGTGCGGAGTTCCTCGAACTCTACGCGGCAGTCGCTCTTGGCCACGATGGTGGCGTTGGCTGCTGCGTTGGAGGCGATACCACCGGCGTGGAAGGTACGGAGGGTGAGCTGCGTACCGGGCTCACCGATGCTCTGTGCGGCGATGACGCCGACGGCTTCGCCCTTCTGCACCATGCGGCTGGTGGCGAGGTTGCGGCCGTAGCACTTCATGCAGACGCCGTGCTTGCTCTCGCAGGTGAGGACGGAGCGTATTTCGACGCTCTCGATGGGTGAGGCCTCGATTTCGGCGGCAATGGGCTCGGTGATTTCGTCGCCTGCGGCTACGATGAGCTTGCCTGTGGTGGGGTGGATGATGTCGTGCACGGAGACACGGCCGAGGATGCGCTCGCTGAGTGAGGAGATGACTTCGTCGCCGTCCTTGAGGGCGGTGCATACGAGGCCGCGCAGGGTGCCGCAGTCCTCCTCGGTGATGATGACGTCGTGGGAGACGTCGACGAGGCGGCGGGTGAGGTAACCGGCGTCGGCCGTCTTGAGGGCGGTGTCGGCCAGACCCTTACGGGCACCGTGGGTGGAGATGAAGTATTCGAGCACGGACATGCCTTCCTTGAAGTTGGAGAGGATGGGGTTCTCGATGATTTGTGCGCCCTCGGCACCTGCCTTCTGGGGCTTGGCCATGAGGCCACGCATGCCGGCGAGCTGGGCAATCTGGTCGGCGGAACCACGGGCACCGGAGTCGAGCATCATGAAGACGGCGTTGAAGCCTTGGTCGGCTTCGGTCATCTGCTTCATGAGGGTTTTCTTGAGGTCGGTGTTGACGTGGGTCCAGGTGTCGATGACTTGGTTGTAACGCTCGTTGTCGGTGATGAAACCCATGTTGTAGTTCATGGTGATCTGGTCGATTTCATCATTACCGCGCTTGACGATGTCGGCCTTCTCGACGGGGATGATGATGTCGTCGAGGTTGAAGGAGAGGCCGCCTTCGTAGGCTTTGCGGTAGCCGAGGTTCTTAATGCCATCGAGGAACTCGCAGGCGCGGGCCATGCCGACGGTCTTGATGACCTTGGTGATGACGTCGCGCAGGGACTTCTTGGAGATGATGGTGTTGACGAAGCCGCACTCAACGGGTATGATTTCGTTGACAATGACGCGGCCTACGGAGGTTTCGACAAGGTGCTTGATGCGGGCTCCGCGCTCGTCGATGTCGTCGACCATGACCTTGACGGGGGCGTGTACGTCGACGCGCTTCTCGTTGAAGGCGATGAGGGCTTCTTCAGGGCCGTAGAAGGTGAGGCCTGTGCCCTTGGCTCCGGGACGGAGCTTGGTGATGTAGTAGAGGCCGAGCACCATGTCCTGCGAGGGCACGGTGATAGGTGCGCCGTTGGCAGGGTTGAGGATGTTATGGCTCTGGAGCATGAGCATCTGTGCCTCGAGTATGGCCTCGTTGCTGAGGGGGAGGTGTACGGCCATCTGGTCGCCGTCGAAGTCGGCATTGAAGGCGGTACAGGCGAGGGGGTGGAGCTGGATGGCTTTGCCCTCAATCATTTTAGGCTGGAAGGCCTGGATGCCGAGGCGGTGAAGGGTAGGTGCACGGTTGAGGAGCACGGGGTGTCCCTTCATGACGTGCTCGAGGATGTCCCAGATGATGGACTCGCGACGATCGACAATCTTCTTGGCGCTCTTGACGGTCTTGACAATGCCGCGCTCGATGAGCTTGCGGATGATGAAGGGCTTGTAGAGCTCGGCTGCCATGAGTTTGGGCAGACCGCACTCGCCCATCTTGAGCTCTGGACCTACGACGATGACGGAACGTGCGGAGTAGTCGACACGCTTACCGAGGAGGTTCTGACGGAAGCGGCCTTGCTTACCCTTGAGGGAGTCGGAGAGTGACTTGAGGGGGCGGTTGCTGTCGCTCTTGACGGCGGAACTCTTGCGGGAGTTGTCGAAGAGGCTGTCGACGGCTTCCTGGAGCATACGCTTCTCGTTGCGCAGGATAACCTCGGGTGCCTTGATTTCGAGAAGGCGTTTGAGGCGGTTGTTGCGTATGAGGACGCGGCGATAGAGGTCGTTGAGGTCGGAGGTGGCGAAACGTCCGCCGTCGAGGGGTACGAGGGGACGGAGGTCGGGCGGGGTGACGGGGATGATTTTCATGATCATCCACTCGGGACGGTTACGATCGCGGCTGGCGCGGAAGGACTCGACGACTTGGAGTCGCTTGAGGGCTTCGTTTTTGCGCTGTACGGAGGAGTCGGAGTTGGCGCGGTCGCGAAGTTCATAGGAGAGGCTGTCGAGGTCGACGCGTACGAGGAGGTCGTAAACGGCTTCGGCACCCATCTTGGCGATGAACTTGTTGGGGTCGGTGTCTTCGAGCTGCTGGTTTTCCTTGGGCACCTTTTTGAGGAGTTCGAGGTACTCGTCTTCGGTGAGGAGGTCGTTGACGGCAACCTCGTCGGCCAGTACACCGGGCTGGATGACTACGTAGCGCTCATAATATATAATGGAGTCGAGCTTCTTGGTGGGGATGCCAAGGAGGTAGCCAATCTTGTTGGGGAGCGAACGGAAATACCAGATGTGGGCTACGGGAACGACGAGCTGGATGTGGCCAGCGCGCTCACGACGCACTTTCTTCTCGGTGACCTGCACGCCGCAACGGTCGCACACGATGCCCTTGTAGCGGATGCGCTTGTACTTGCCGCAGTGGCACTCGTAGTCCTTGGTAGGACCGAAGATGCGCTCGCAGAAGAGGCCGTCGCGCTCGGGCTTGTAGGTACGGTAGTTGATGGTTTCAGGTTTCAGCACTTCGCCGTACGAGTTGTCCTGTATCTCCTTGGGCGATGCCAGGCCAATCGTGATTTTGGTGAAGTTGCTTTTTGCCTTGTTATCTCTTTTGAATGCCATTTTCTGTAGTAGAATGATTGGGTGATACAATCGGTATTAGTCGAGCGTGATGCTGAGACCCAGACCGCGCAACTCGTGCAGGAGCACGTTGAGCGACTCGGGTATGCCCGGGGTGGGCATGGCATCGCCCTTGACGATGGCCTCGTAGGCCTTGGCACGGCCTGTGACGTCGTCGGACTTGATGGTGAGGATTTCCTGCAGCACATGCGAAGCACCGAATGCCTCGATGGCCCAAACCTCCATCTCACCGAAACGCTGACCACCAAACTGGGCCTTACCGCCCAAGGGCTGCTGGGTGATGAGGGAGTAGGGACCGATGGAACGTGCGTGCATCTTGTCCTCAACCATGTGGCCAAGCTTGAGCATGTAGGTGACGCCCACGGTGGCCTTTTGGTCGAAGGCTTCGCCCGTGCCACCGTCGTAGAGCTGCGTGGAGCAGTAACGGGGCAGGCCGGCCTTGTCGGTCCACTCACAGAGGTCGTCGAGCTTGGCGCCGTCGAAGATGGGGGTGGCAAACTTGACGCCCAACTTGCGTCCGGCCGCACCGAGCACGGCCTCGAATATCTGGCCAAGGTTCATACGCGAAGGCACACCCAGAGGGTTGAGCACGATGTCGACGGGAGTACCGTCGGCGAGGAAGGGCATGTCTTCCTGACGTACTATCTTGGAGACGATACCCTTGTTGCCGTGACGACCGGCCATCTTGTCGCCCACGCCAATCTTACGCTTCTTGGCCACGTAGACTTTGGCCTGCTGGATGATGCCGGAGGGAAGTTCGTCGCCAATGGTGATGGCGAACTTCTGGCGCTTGAGGCGGGCGTCGAGCTGGTTGTGCTTCTTGAGATAGTTGATGACGAGACGGCGGATGAGGTCGTTGGTGTGCTCGTCGTCGGTCCAGCCGCGGAGTTCGACCGATGCGAAGTCGAGGTTGGCAAGGAGCGACTTGCTGAACACGGCATCCTTGGCTATGATTTCTGAGCCGATGTTGTCCTTGACGCCCATGGAAACCTTGCCTGCGGTGAGGGCGACGAGCTTGTCGATCATAATGCTCTTGAGCTCGGCCGTTTCCTTGGCGAAGTCGTCGTCGAGGTTCTGCAGGAGTACCTTGTCGGCAGCCTTCGAGGAGCGGGTCTTCTGCTGGCGCATGAAGAGGCGCTTGTTGATAACGACACCTGCGAGCGAGGGGTTGGCCTTGAGCGAGGCGTCCTTCACATCGCCGGCCTTGTCGCCGAAGATGGCACGGAGGAGTTTTTCCTCAGGCGTGGGGTCGCTTTCGCCCTTCGGGGTGATTTTACCCACGAGGATGTCGCCGGGAGCAACGCGGGCACCGATGCGGATGATACCGTGCTCGTCGAGGTCCTTGGTGGCGTCTTCGCTGACGTTGGGGATGTCGTTGGTGAACTCTTCCATGCCGCGCTTGGTTTCGCGCACTTCGAGGGAGAACTCGTCAACGTGAACGGAGGTGAGGATGTCCTCACGCACGAGGCGTTCGTTGAGCACGATGGCGTCCTCGTAGTTGTAACCCTTCCAAGGCATGTAGGCCACAAGGAGGTTGCGGCCGAGTGCTAGTTCGCCGTTCTCGGTGGCGTAACCCTCGGTGAGGATGTCGCCCTTCTTGACACGCTGGCCTGCCACGCAGATGGGGCGGAGGTCGATGGTCATGTTCTGGTTGGTGCGGCGGAACTTGGGAATGGTGTATTCCTTGACGTTGCTCTCGAAACTTACAAATTCTTCGTCCTCGTCGCGGTCGTAGGCGATGCGGATGGTGGTGGCGTCGACAAACTCGATGACACCGTCGGCCTCGGCCGTGATCATGGTGCGTGAGTTCTCGCACACCTGCTTCTCGATGCCGGTACCCACGATGGGGGCTTCGCTACGGATGAGGGGCACGGCCTGGCGCATCATGTTTGATCCCATGAGTGCGCGGTGGGCGTCGTCGTGTTCGAGGAAGGGGATGAGCGAGGCTGCGATGGAGGCAATCTGCTGCGGTGCCACGTCCATGAGCTCTACCTGCGAGGGCGGCACCACGGGATAGTCGGCATCCTGGCGGCATTTTACCTTGTCGCGGATGAAGGAGCCGTCGTCGCGCAAGGGGGCATTACCCTGGCCAATGATTTTTCCTTCCTCCTCCTCAGCCGAGAGGTAGACCACGTGGTCGTTGTCGAGGTCGGCAATGGAGTTTTCTACGCGGCGATAGGGGGTTTCGATGAAGCCCAGCTCGTCGATTTTGGCGTAAACGCAGAGCGAAGAGATAAGACCGATGTTAGGACCTTCGGGCGACTCGATGGGGCAGAGGCGGCCGTAGTGCGTGTAGTGCACGTCGCGGACCTCGAAGCCGGCACGCTCACGCGACAGACCGCCAGGACCGAGGGCCGACAGGCGGCGCTTGTGCGTAACCTCGGCCAGAGGGTTGGTCTGGTCCATGAACTGCGAGAGGGCGTTGGTGCCGAAGAAGGAGTTGATGACGCTCGAAATGGTTTTGGCGTTGATGAGCTCGGTGGGCGTGAACACCTCGTTGTCGCGAACATTCATACGCTCACGGATGGTGCGGCTCATGCGGGCCAAACCGATGGCGAACTGGTTGGAGAGTTGCTCGCCTACGGTGCGTACACGGCGGTTGCTCAGGTGGTCAATGTCGTCGACAGTGGCCTTGGAGTTGATAAGCTCAACAAGGTACTTGATGATTTCGATGATGTCCTCTCGAGTCAGCACACGCACATCCATATCGGTGGTGAGGCCGAGTTTCTTGTTGATGCGGTAGCGGCCTACATCGCCCAGGTCGTAACGTTTCTCCGAGAAGAAAAGGTTGTTGATGACTTCGCGGGCCGAAGCGTCATCGGCGGGATCGGCATTGCGAAGCTGACGGTAGATGTAGAGCACAGCCTCCTTCTCAGAGTTGGAGGGGTCCTTCTGCAGGGTATTGAAAATGATAGAGTAGTCGGAGGCCGATGCTTCGTCCTGGTGCACAAGGATACTCTGCGCCCCCGAGTCGATAATCATCTGGATGTGTTCCTCGTCGATGACGGTTTCGCGGTCCACCACCTTCTCATTACGTTCGATGGAAACCACTTCGCCCGTGTCTTCATCCACGAAGTCCTCCACCCAACTCTTGAGCACACGTGCTGCAAGGCGGCGGCCGATGACCTTCTTGAGGGCCGTCTTGTTCACCTTCACCTCTTCGGCGAGGTTAAATATCTGCAGGATGTCCTTGTCGGTTTCGTAGCCAATGGCACGCAGCAGGGTGGTGACGGGGAGTTTCTTCTTACGGTCGATGTAAGCGTACATCACGTTGTTGATGTCGGTAGCAAACTCTATCCACGAGCCCTTGAAGGGAATGATGCGGGCCGAATAGAGCTGCGTGCCGTTGGCGTGAATGCTCGAGCCGAAGAACACGCCGGGCGAACGGTGCAACTGCGACACGACTACGCGCTCGGCGCCATTGATGATGAACGTGCCGTTTTCGGTCATATAAGGGATAGGACCGAGGAAAACGTCCTGAACTACAGTGTCGAAATCTTCGTGGTCAGGGTCGGTGCAATAGAGCTTGAGCTTGGCCTTGAGGGGGACGCTGTAGGTCAGGCCGCGTTCGAGACACTCCGTAGTGGTGTAGCGCGGCTCGTCAATATAGTAGTCGATAAACTCCAGCACAAAGTTGTTGCGGGTATCGGCGATGGGGAAGTTTTCGGCAAAAACCTTATAGAGGCCATCGTTCTTACGCAACTCGCTGGGAGTATCAAGCTGGAGGAAATCTTTGAAAGACTTGATTTGCACGTCAAGAAAATCCGGATAAGGCATGGGATTCTTGACCGAAGCAAAGTTTACTCTTTGGTTTATTACTCTGGATGCCATTCGGTAAGTGGAGGAAAAGGCATTCAACGCACATCGCCCTTTCGTGGGCCACCTCATGGGCTGCCCAAGGCAGTGCAACGGGGCAAACGCCATATGGACGCTTTGTGCGCTGAGTGCAAATTTATAGACACAAAAAGGTTATGAACCCTCTACCAGAGGATCCATAACCTATTCCCTTGTGGTAAGGGCGTTTATTATGCGAGTTCAACCTCAGCACCGGCCTCTTCGAGAGCCTTCTTGAGTGCTTCAGCTTCTTCCTTAGCAACGCCTTCCTTCACCTTGCTGGGTGCACCGTCTACGAGCTCCTTAGCTTCCTTGAGGCCAAGACCGCACTGCTCCTTCACGGCCTTCACGACCTGAAGCTTAGCAGCACCGGCGCTCTTGAGAACTACGTCGAAAGAGGTCTTCTCTTCGGCTGCCTCAGCACCGCCAGCAGCGGGACCAGCAGCAACAGCTACTGCTGCAGCAGCGGGTTCAATTCCATATTCCTCCTTGAGGACGGTTGCCAACTCGTTTACTTCTTTCACTGTCAAATTTACCAATTCTTCAGCGATAGCTTTGATATCTGCCATTTTCTTAAATATTTGTTTTGTTTCTTGACTTGGGTTAAAAATAAATTGCAAGCGCAGTGCTATGCAGTTTGTTTACTCAGGGCGTTCGCCAAGAGTCTTGAGCACGCCGTGAATGGTCTGACCACCGCTCTGGAGGGCAGAGATGACATTCTTGGCAGGCGACTGGAGGAGGGCAACCACATCGGCGATAACCTCGGTCTTGCTCTTGATGGAGCAGAGAGCGTCGAGCTGGTCAGCGCCCACATAAAAGCCTTCCTCGGCATAAGCTGCCTTCAAGCCGGGCACGCCATCCTTACCTACTTCCTTGAGGAGCTTGGCGGGAGCATTGGCCACCTGCGTGAAGAAAACAGCCGTGCTGCCTTTGAGCGAATCGAAGAGCGGAGAGTAGTCAACCTCCGACTTCTCAAGCGCCTTCTGGAGCAGCGTGTTCTTTACCACCACCATCTTGATGCCGGCGCCAAAGCACTTGCGGCGCAGGTTCGACGTAGCTTCGGCGTTGAGGCCGTGCACGTCTACAAGGTAGAAGTGGGGATATTCGTTAATCTGTTCACCGAGCTTGGCGATGAGTATTTCCTTATCTTCCTTCTTCATGATTCAATTGCAAAATTAGATTTCTTCTACTGATTTAGGATCAATCTTGATACCCTTGCTCATGGTAGAGGAAAGATAAATACTCTTCATATATGTACCTTTAGCAGCTGTGGGTTTCAGCTTCACGATGGTAGCGAGGAATTCCTTCGCGTTACCAAGGATTTGCTCAGGGGTGAAAGATACCTTGCCGATCGAAGCGTGCACGATACCCGTCTTGTCGACCTTGAAGTCAATCTTACCCTGCTTTACCTCACGTACAGCCTTGGCTACGTCCATCGTAACCGTACCGCTCTTAGGGTTAGGCATCAATCCGCGCGGACCGAGTACACGGCCCAGAGCACCGATTTTACCCATGATGGCGGGCATGGTGATGATCACATCCACATCCGTCCAGCCACCTTTGATCTTCTCGATATATTCGTCGAGACCTACGTAGTCAGCACCAGCTTCCTTAGCGGCAGCTTCAGCATCGGGGGTACAGAGGCAGAGCACACGTACGGTCTTACCAGTACCGTTCGGCAGCGATACTACGCCACGAACCATCTGGTTAGCCTTACGGGGGTCTACACCCAGACGTACGTCAATATCTACAGAAGCATCAAACTTGGTTGTGGTGATTTCCTTAACCAGCGATGCAGCCTCCTTCAACGTATATGCCTTCCCCGCTTCAATCTTATCAGCCACCAACTTCTGGTTCTTTGTCAGTTTACTCATTTTTGAATTGAAGTTTTTAATTATTCACCGGGGAAGTCACCTTTCACTGTGATACCCATGCTGCGGGCGGTACCTGCAACGAGGCGCATTGCGCTTGTCACTGTGAAGCAGTTCAAGTCGGGCATCTTGTCCTCTGCGATAGCCTTCACCTGATCCCAAGTAATCTCGGCGATCTTCGTACGGTTGGGCTGAGCAGAGCCGCTCTTCTTTTTGGCTGCTTCTAGGAGTTGGATTGCCACGGGAGGAGTCTTCACTACGAAAGTGAACGACTTGTCATTATAGTAGGTAATGACAACCGGGAGTACCTTGCCGGCCTTGTCCTGGGTGCGGGCGTTGAACTGCTTGCAGAAATCCATGATGTTGATACCCTTCGAACCCAGAGCCGGGCCTACGGGAGGTGAAGGATTTGCAGCGCCGCCCTTAATCTGTAATTTGATTAATCCAGCAACTTCTTTAGCCATTGTGATTGATTAGTTTAAAAAGTTTGAAGTACGTGAGAGCGTAACAACACTCACTCCTTCGCTACCTGCATAAAACCAAGATCGAGGCCGGTGCTACGACCGAACACTTTCACTGTGACGGTAACCTTCTTCTTGTCGTTGTCCACCTTCTCAATGACACCATTGAAGCCGCTGAACGGACCGTCGGTCACCTTCACCTTGTCGCCTACGATGTAAGGCACTTCCACTTCGACCATGGGGTCTTCCATTTCGTCTGCCTTACCAAGGATACGGTTCACTTCGTTTTCGCGGAGAGGCGTGGGGTTATCCATACCTCCCAAAAAGCCCAGAACGTTGGGCGTGTTGCGCAACTCGTGTACGGTTTCACCAACCAATTGTGCCTCAACCAGCACGTAGCCCGGCAGATAGTTACGTTCTTTGATAACACGCTTCGTACCGCGGACAGAAGCTACCTTTTCGGTTGGTATAAGTACCTGCGAAACATGGCCACCAAGGCGGCCATTCTTTATTTCAGCATCGATGTACTCCTTTACCTTGTTCTCCTTACCGCTGACTGCGCGCAAAACATACCATTGAAATTCTGCGTTTGCCATGTGTTTAGAATTGAGGGTAAATCAGCTGCATGATTGACTCAAACGCCGTATCCATAAGGAATACCACGAGAGCTATGACAATGGAAGCAGTAAGCACAACTATCGCGCTATGAGTCAGTTCCTGTCGCGTAGGCCACGTGGTCTTATGCTGTAATTCTTCGTATGAATCTTTGCAGTATGCAATTACTTTCTTGAACATGCTTTTTAGCTTTAGCACGGGAAGAGAGGCTCGAACTCCCGACACCTGGTTTTGGAGACCAGTGCTCTACCGACTGAGCTATTCCCGTAGAAAATAGGGCCTGTCCCGACTGAGGCCGGCCCTATTTAGATAGTTGTCTTATATCACAGACTGATACTGCTTATGCGCGGTATTAGTCGAGGATTTCAGTGATCTGACCAGAACCAACGGTGCGGCCACCTTCACGGATAGCGAAGCGAAGACCTACGTTGATAGCCACAGCGTAGATGAGCTCTACCTGGATCTCAACGTTATCACCGGGCATTACCATTTCGGTGCCTTCGGGGAGGTGGATTTCACCCGTGCAGTCCATAGTGCGGAGATAGAACTGAGGACGATACTTGTTGCCGAACGGAGTGTGACGGCCACCCTCTTCCTTCTTCAGTACGTAGATAGAGGCCTTGAACTTCTTGTGCGGAGTGATAACGCCCGGGTGGGTGATTACCATACCACGCTTGATTTCCTGCTTGTCGATACCACGGAGGAGCAGACCTACGTTATCGCCGGCTTCACCTTCGTCAAGAATCTTGCGGAACATTTCAACGCCGGTAACTACAGACTTCTTGTCTTCACCGAGACCG
>OBLI01001438.1_pt1 | contig 23294 bp, 24 predicted proteins | sample 1519701 | NCBI WGS metagenome assembly OBLI01 (sample SAMEA3663005, study PRJEB22513) | pig gut metagenome | biome: pig gut; feature: pig-associated habitat; material: faeces | place: France | collected 2012
AAATAAAAAATATAAATACAAAATTTTTTCAATATATACAATAAAAAAGGAAAACTATTATTTGCAAACCGAGTTTAAAGAAGATAAAGAATATAGAAATTTTCTAAATATTTTAAAAGGAAGAAGTATTTATAATTTTAAAGTTGACACTAAAAAAATTAATTATATTTTAACACTTAGTACATGTTATAAAGATGATAAAAGAGTCGTAGTGCATGCAAAATTAATTGAATAATTTTTTTATAAAAGAATATTATTAACTGGGGGACATATGTTTAAAATAGGTGATCTAGTTACAAGAAAAAAATATGGTAATGATATAATTTTTAAGATAGACAAAATACAGAATAATACTATTTATCTAAAAGGAGTAGACGTAAGACTTTATGCTGATACAAAAGAAGATGATTTAATACTTGCAACTATTCCTAAAAAAAAAGAAATAATTAATGCTATTAAAGAACTAAAAACAAATGAATATTTCTATATTCCAGGTACAATACTACACTTAGACGGTGATAATGAATATTTAGAAAAGTGCATGAATTTTTATAAAGAACAAAAAATAAAATGTTATGGATATAAATTTAAAGAAAATGAATTTAAAGATAATGTTAAAAGACTATTAATAAAACATAATCCAAACATTCTCGTAATAACTGGACATGATGCTCACTATCAAAAAAGAAAAAATAATGAATCTTATAAAAATAGTAAGTATTTTATAGAAACAGTAATTGAAGCTAGAAAATATAAAAATAACCATAAGGATTTAGTTATAATTGCAGGAGCTTGTCAAAGTGATTATGAGGGATTAATAAAAGTTCAAGCAACATTTGCTTCAAGTCCTAAAATAATAAATATTCATGCATTAGACCCAGCGATAATTGCAGCATCAATCGCATTAACTGATAAAACAGAAGTTATAGATATACAAAAAATTTTAGCAAAAACCAAATATGGAAGCGAAGGTATGGGTGGAATAATAATTAATGGAATGATGAACACTGGATACCCAAGAAAGGATATAAATTGAATATTAAAAAGATAAAAAATGATATTTTAGAACTAAAAGATATAAAATTAAAAATAAAAGTAAATATTGGAAGGAATAAGCATGAATATTATGAAGGTATAATAGAAAAACTATATAATAATTTATTCACAGTAAAAACTAACAAAGGAGTCAAATCATTCACTTATGCAGATGTCGCAATTAAGCAGGTTATACTAAGCAAATTTACGTAAAAAAGATTGATATTCAAAAATATTTGTAATATAATTAAATTAACAAAATGTTAAGGAGGTACTTATGGAAATTACATCAGTTAGAATTCGTAAGGTTGAAAGAGAAAATTCTCGTATGAAAGGAATCGCATCAGTAGTAGTTGATAATGCTATCGCTATTCATGATATTAGAATCATTGAAGGTGATAATGGTCTATTTATCGCAATGCCTAGTCGTAAGACTCCAGTTGGTGAATATAAAGATATAGCTCATCCAATCAACCAAGAAGTAAGAACAATGTTTGAAAAAGCTATCTTAGATGCATATGAAAATGCTGAAGATGAAGAACCAGCAGAAGATAACGAATAATTAGTAATTTAAGCTACAATATGTAGCTTTTTTTCATATATATAAACATTATACATATTATTTATTATGGGGGATATATGGATAAAAAAGATATAAGTGAAACATTTAATCATTTAATAACAATCAATGAAAGAAAAAATATAATACTATCTGGAATAAAAAAATTAAATAGTTTTGATGATAGTGAATTTTTTGTAGATAGCATTATGGGTTCAATCTTAATAAAAGGAGATAATTTAGAATTAATTAAACTCGATACATTTCAAGGAACACTATCTATAAAAGGAAAAATAAATTCTGTTAACTATCTTGATGATAGTAAAAAAATAAGAACTGAAAATATAATGGCAAGGTTATTTAAATAATGACATTAAACGAACAAATAACTTCATTTATATTTTCTTTTTTATATGGAATATTCTGTCAAAAATTATATCAAATATCATACAAATATTTATACACAACAAAAATTATTTTTAAACTTTTAAATAGTTTATTATTTACATTAAATTTAACATTAATTTACTTCAAAATATTTTATTTTATAAACGATGGAATGATAAACTCAACTTTCATTATAATAACAATAATAACATTTTCATACTTTAATAATAAAAATTTACAAAAAAAATGTAAAAATATAGGTAATTAATTGTATTTACAATATGGAAATACTATAATTATAGTAGAAAATGGGGTTAATATGAAAAAGATGAGTCAAAAAACAAAATTTAGAGTGACTTTTTATACAATAGGTCTTATAATATCTATTGTACTTTTTACATCTTCATGTGTTTCTTATATTTCACAAATTGTAAAAAACAATAATGAAATGAATAAATTAGAAGCTACTTATAATGAAAAATTATCTGAAGAAGAAACACTAAAAGATGAAATAAATAAATTACAAGATCCAGAGTATATGGCAAGATATGCTAGGGAAAAGTATTTATATTCTAAAAAGAACGAAATAATAATAAAGATAGAAGATTAAGGAAAGGCCTGATATGGAAGAAGTTTATAATTTTATAAAGAAAGATATAGAACTTAAGTCAGACGATGTAATTGTGATTGGTGTATCTGGTGGACCTGATTCAATGGCTCTGTTGTACATCATGAATGAATTTAAAAATAAAATAGGATTCAAAATAGTATGTGCTCATGTAAATCATAATAAAAGAGTAGAAAGTGAACAAGAAAAAATTGACTTAGAAAAATATTGTAAAGAAAACAATATAATATTTGAATATATTAAGATAACTAAATGGGGAGACGATAATTTTCACAATGAAGCAAGAAGTGTGAGATATAATTTCTTTGAAGAATTAGTTGAAAATTACGGAGCAAAATATTTAATGACAGCACATCAAGGTGATGACTTAATAGAAACAATACTTATGCGAATTGTAAGAGGTTCGACACTAAAAGGATATAGTGGTTTTAGTAGAATAGTAGATAAAGGAAATTATAAAATAGTTAGACCTTTAATAACAGTTACTAAAGATGAAATCAACAGATTTGATGAAGAGAATGGAATTAAGTATGCAATAGATGAATCAAACAATGAAAATCACTATACTAGAAATAGATATAGACATACAGTTCTACCATTTTTAAAAAATGAAGAACCTAATGTACATAAAAAATTCTTGAAATTTAGTGAAACACTTTTAGAAAATAGTAACTATATAGACAATGAAGCAAGAAAAGTATTTAATAAAGTTTTTCAAAATGGTGCATTAGAAGTAGATAAATTTAAACAATTAGAACATGTAATTCAAACTAAAATAATTTATAATATATTAGAAAGAATTTACGGAGATGACCTTCTAATTATTGGAGATGCTCACGTAGAGCTTATATTTGATTTAATAAAATCAAGTAAGTCAAATAGTATAGTACATTTACCTAATAATGTCATAGTTATAAAGTCATATAATGAATTGACTTTTAGTTACGATGAAGAAGAATATGACGCATATGAAATAGAAATTGAAAGAATAGTTAATTTACCAAATGGCAAAATAATAGAGAAAGTTGAAGATAGCAATGATACATCAAACTATACAATTAGACTTAATAGCGATGAAATAAAACTTCCACTATATGTAAGAAATAGAAGAGATGGAGACAAAATGGAAGTAAAAGGAATGACTGGTAGAAAGAAAATAAGTGATATTTTCATAAATGAAAAAATAAAACCAAGTGATAGAAATACATGGCCAGTAGTACTTGACTCAGAAGACAATATAGTATGGTTACCAGGAATAAAAAAGTCAAAATTTGACAAAAAAAATACAGAAGAGTATGATATAATACTAAGATATTATTAGAAGAAAGGAATGAAGAAATGAATATAAAAAAGAGTAAAAAAACTATGAATTTTATGCCATATTTACTACTAATGGTTGTAGTATTTGGAACATACCTATTCATAAATACAGCTGGTTCAAAAGTAAATAAATTAGATTACAATGAATTTACAACAGAACTAAGTAATGGAAAAGTAACAGAATTAAATGTAACTCCAAAAAGCAGTTCTGGAGTATATATACTAACTGGAAAATTAGATGGATATAAAAAAGGAGAAACATTTACAGTTCAAGTGCCATATACTGATACAGTAATTTCTACAATATATGAAAACGCTGAAAAGTATAACTTAAAAGTAGAAACAAACACAAACCCAGAAAATAGCGTTTGGTTATCAGTATTATTTAATATTGTACCAATTATTATATTTGGAGTATTTATTTATATAATGCTTATCAAAATGGGTAATAATGGTAAAGGAACATTTGATTTCTCTAAGAGCAGGGCTAAATTATCTGAAGATGGTGGAACTAAAACATTCAAAGACGTAGCAGGACTTAAAGAAGAAAAAGAAGAAGTACAAGAATTAATAGACTTCTTAAAAAATCCTAAAAAATTCACTAAGATGGGAGCAAGAATTCCAAAAGGTGTATTACTAGTAGGACCTCCAGGAACAGGTAAGACACTACTAGCTAAAGCTGTAGCTGGAGAGGCAAAAGTACCATTTTTCTATATAAGTGGTTCAGACTTTGTAGAATTATTCGTAGGTGTTGGGGCATCTCGTGTTAGAGACATGTTCAAACAAGCTAAACAAACAGCTCCTTGCTTAATATTTATAGATGAAATAGATGCAGTAGGACGCGAAAGAGGAACTGGTTTAGGTGGTGGACATGATGAGAGAGAACAAACACTTAATCAATTACTTTCAGAAATGGATGGTTTCAGTGAAAATGAAGGAATCATAATCATAGCTGCAACAAATAGACCAGATGTATTAGATCCAGCATTACTTCGTCCAGGAAGATTTGATAGACAAGTAACAGTTGGACGACCAGATGTAAAAGAAAGAGAAGAAATTTTAAAAGTACATGCTAAAAATAAAATACTTGCAAAAGAAGTAAAATTAAATCATATAGCAGAAAGAACTCCAGGATATTCAGGAGCTGATTTAGAAAATTTATTAAATGAAGCAGCACTTCTAGCAGTAAGAAGAAATAAAGAAGCAATCACTATGGACGAAATAGATGAAGCTAGTGATAGAGTATTAATGGGACCAGCTAAAACAAGTAGAAAAGTAACCGACTATGAAAAGAAAATAGTTTCATATCATGAAGCTGGACATGCAGTAAGTGGAATTGTACTTCCAAATGGAGAAGAAGTACATAAGATTACAATTATACCTCGTGGTATGGCTGGTGGATATACACAAATGTTACCAAAGGAAGAAAGAACACTTGTATATACAAAAGAAGAACTAGAAGAGCAAATCATTACTTTACTTTCAGGCCGTGTAAGTGAAGAAATGTATTGTCATGAACAATCAACAGGAGCAAGTGATGACTTCAAAAGAGCTACTAAAATAGCAAGAAGTATGGTAACAGAATATGGTATGTCTTCATTAGGACCAGTTCAATTAGAACATAGAAGTGAAAGTGTATTCCTAGGAAGAGACTATAATCAAACTAAAAATTTCTCAGATCAAGTTGCACACGAAATTGATCAAGAAGTTAGAAAAATTATAGATGAATGCTATGAAAAAGCAAAAGAAATACTAAAAACTAATAAAAAACTAGTAGAAGTTTTAGCTAATACTTTAATGACCAAAGAAACACTAACTAAAGAAGAAATAGAAGATTTAGTAGAAGCAAATAGTGATATAAAGATAAAAAAAGAAGAAAAATTATCAGATCAAATAAAAGAAGATATTGAAGAAGAAAAATTAGAAAAAGATGAAGATACTAAATCTAAAAAAGTAAAAAATTCTAAAAAAGAAATAGAAGAAGAGTAGTAATACTCTTTTTATTTTGATATAATACCAAATCAAGTAAGAAGTCAAATGAATTAAAAAGACTAAAAATAATATATTGAAAGTGTTATAATATAACAAGAAAAGAGGATTATTATGATATTATTTATAGATACACATACTGAATTAATAACTATAGCATTAAAAACGAAAGACAATTTATTCATCGAAACTAAAGAAAGTGAATATAGCCATTCAATATATACAATGCCAATGATTGAAAAATTATTCAAAGAAAATAATTTAAATGTAAAAGATTTAGATGAAATAATAGTAGTTAATGGACCTGGAAGTTTTACAGGAATAAGAATAGGTCTTTCAATTGCTAAGACTATCGCATATGCTTTAAATTTAAAGATACATACAATTTCAAGTTTAAAAGCATACTTAATAAGCAGCGATATAAATGAAGAAAAAATGGCAGTTATAGAAGATAATAAAGGATATTATGTTTGTGCTTTTGATAAAAATAATAATACTATAGTAGAAGAAACATATTTAGAAGAAAATCCATATCAATATAAAGAAGTAGATTACAAACTAGATATTAATAAAATAATAGATTATTGTAATAAATTTGAAAGTGCAAATCCACATCATATAAAAGCAAATTATATAAAGAAAATAGAGGTAGAAAAATAATGATACAAAGAGAAATATTAAGTGATACAGATTCAATATATAATTATATGGATGGAGATAAAGTATTAGGATACTTAGAAATAAGATTAGTAGATGGTGTTATTGATATTATGAATATTTTTGTAAACGAAGAAAATAGAAAACAAGGAATTGCAACATCACTAATGGAAGAAATGTTTAAGAATGAAGAATATAGTAGAATAATGTTAGAAGTAAATGAACATAATGATGAAGCAATTAGACTATATAACAAGTTAGGATTTAAAGAAATAAGCTTAAGAGATAGATACTACGGAGAAGATACAGCAATAATAATGGAAAAGGTGAGATAATGAAAGACGTGTATATTTTAGCAGTAGAGTCTTCATGTGATGAAACAAGTGTAAGCATAATTAAAAATGGTACTGAAGATATAGCTACAATAATTAATTCACAAATAAATGTTCATACTAAATATGGAGGTGTTGTTCCTGAAGTAGCTAGTCGCTTACACTTAGAAAATATTACAATGGTAATAGATGAATGTTTAGAAAAAGCAAATATGAAATTAGAAGACATTGATGCATTTGCTTGCACATATGCTCCAGGATTACTTGGAAGCCTTTTAGTAGGAGTAGAAGCAACTAAGGCTTTATCATTCATATATAATAAACCCTTCATAGCAGTAAATCATATGATGGGACATATATATGCTAATATGATTGGAAACAATCTAGAATATCCACTATTATCTCTTATAGTATCTGGTGGACATACAGATTTAATATTAATGAAAAAAGAAGATTCATTTGAATATTTAGGTCAAACACTAGATGATGCAATAGGTGAAGCATACGATAAAGTTGCCAGAATTCTTGATCTTCCATATCCAGGAGGACCAAATGTGGAAAAATATGCATTAGAAGGACAACCAACATATAAAATGCCAAATATACTAAACGATGATTCATTTAACTTTAGTTTTAGTGGTATTAAAAGTCATTGTAATAATCTAGTACACAATGAACATCAAAGAGGCAATGAGATAAATAAACAAAATTTAGCAAGATCATTTCAAGATTGTGTTACTTCACATTTAGTAGATAAAACAAAAAAAGCACTAATAAAATATAATTTAAAAACATTACTTATTAGTGGTGGTGTTGCAAGTAACTCATATATAAGAGAATCATTAAAAGAAATGTGTGAAAGTATTGGAGTAACAATGTATATGCCACAAAAAAAATACTGCACAGATAATGCAGCAATGATAGGAGCAGCAGCTTACATATTATATAAAAATAATATATTTGCTCCATTAAGTACTAATGCACAAAGTAATGTCAAACTCTCAAATATAAAATAAAACTCTATTTCTAGAGTTTTATTTTTTCATTTTCTTATTAATTTCAGAAACATTTTCTTGTATAGAAAGTAATACTAATGAAAATTCATATATTAATCTTAAAATTAAATTTCCAAATATTAAGATTAATAAGAAAGCTAAGAAACTAGTACTTATGGCAGTAAATGATACTAAAGTTAAGTAAATTGCAAGCACTAAATATGAAACTTTTAATATTACAGTAATATACATCTTTTTGAATTTTACATAGTCATATAGTTTTGACATAAATCCTTGGTATTTTCCTTCATTTTTGTCAGAAAATACTGTAAAGTATAAGCATATACCACCGATTATAGCAACAACTAATGATATTATAATCCAAACACTACTTGAATTAAAGCCAATAGGATTTGTAACTCCATAATCATAACTATCTACAAACATAATCTCCTCCTAAAATAATAATATCATAAAATCAATAAAATACAATAAAAAAAGTGACTTTTATCACTTCTTCTTAAAAATTAATAATTTACTTAATACATAATTTAGAATTGTTATAACTACTTGAGCAACCAGCTTAATAATTTTATCATTGAAATGAAGTATTGTAACAAAGATAAACATAATACCCATTTCTAAAAGAAGAGTTGCAATTCTTGAACCATAAAAACTTATAGCTTCTTTTAATTTATCAGTACGTTTGCTTTTAAAAACAAATATTCTATTGGTAAAATAAGCAAATGTTACGCAAGAAATCCAAGAAATAATATTAGCAATTTGTAACTGAAAAGCATTATTAGGATTTAAGAAAGTATATACGCAAAAATAATAGGTACCTAAGCTAACAACAGTAGTTAATCCTCCAACTATTAAATAGTTTATCATTTCATCATACTTTTTATATAAATTCCACACTTTTTTAATTATTTTTTTCATATTATAAGAAATCCTCATCAAAACCTATGCGTTCACGAGCAATAAATATTGGTCTTCTTTTAGTTTCATTATATGTTTTACCTAAATATTCACCAATAATACCTAAAAATATTAATTGAATTCCACCAAGGAATAACATAACACACATTAATGATGCATATCCAGGAGTATCAATACCAGTAGTGAATGTTTTAACAAGTATAACAATTAAATAAATAAATGCTATAAAACTTGTAAGTATTCCTGTATAGGTAGCAAATCTAAGTGGTTTAGTACTAAAACTTACAATACCGTCAAATGCATAATTTAATAATTTTAATTTACTCCATTTAGATACTCCAGCTTTTCTTTCCTTAACTCTATATGAATCATAATAGGTTCTAAAGCCAACATAACTAAATATACCTTTAGAAAATCTATTTCTTTCACTCATTTCAAGTATAGCTTCAACAACATTTCTTCTAAACATTCTAAAATCAGAAGCTCCATCAACTATTTCCATATTTGATAATTTGCCCATTAATTTATAGAACATTCTTTGTAATCCTCTTTTCTTCTTTTGCTTTTGACACATACATACAGCATCATATTGATCATTTTCTCTTAAAAAATCATACATTTTAACAAGATAAACTGGATCTTGTTGTAAGTCACAATCAATAATACAAGCATAATCAGCTTTAGAGTACAAAAAACCTGCATACATCGCAGCTTCCTTACCGAAATTCTTAGAAAAGCTAATTATTTTAACATTTTCATCATCTTTCTTATGTAATTCTTTTAATTTTTGTAATGTTTTATCTTTTGATCCATCATCTACAAATATAAAATTATGTTTAATTCCTTTTAATGCTTCATTAACTGCATCATAAAAATTGAAAATATTATCTTCTTCATTATATGCAGGTACAATAATATCTAATTTCATTTAATTCCTAACTCCTAATATCCTAACTTTCCATCAAGACTTTCATCATCATTAATCCAATCTTGAACATCTATTTCTCTATATTTATTTTTATTATCTCTTACTATTACTTTAGTTATTCCACTATTTATCACAACTCTCTTGCACATTGAACAACTAGAAGAATTTTCTACATATTCACCAGTTTTAGAATCTTTCCCGACCATATATAATGTTGCACCAATCATATCTTTTCTAGGAGCAGATATTATAGCATTTTGTTCAGCATGAACACTTCTACATAATTCATATCTCTCACCACGAGGAATATTAAGTTTCTCACGTACACAATATCCTAAATCATCACAATTCTTTCTGCCTCTAGGAGCACCATTATAACCAGTAGATATAATCTCATCATTTTTGACTATTACAGCTCCCCATTTCTTTCTAAGACAAGTAGCTCTTTCTAAAGTTGCTTCTGCAATATCTAAATAATAATTATTTTTATCTATTCTTTTCATACTAAAACCTCTATAAACATTTTATCATAAAATTTCACAAAAAAATATATTTTAAATCAAACTTGTAATTTCTTTACTGAATGATATAATTATTATAGTAAAGTAGGGAGTAAAAATGAAAAATTATATTAAAAGAATATTAAAGAAAAGTAAAAAAGAAATAATAATAGAAGCTTTTGTTTGTATAGTATTAAGAGCAATTCTACTATTAAATCCAATATTATATAGTGAGGCAGTGAATTCGATATCAGCAAGTTCTTATGAAAGAGCAATTAATATTCTTATAATATATATAATTTCAATAAGCATATATAAACTTTTTGAATATTTAAGACAATATTCTTTTTACAATGTATACAATAAAATCTATAAAGAAAGTACAAATATTGGATTACAATACACCAATGATAATTCAATATTTAGTTTATCAAGGTTTAGCGCAGGAGAATACTTAAATATAATGAGTACTGATATAGATATAATTTGTAGTTTTATTACAAATGGTATTTATAGAATAATTCAACTTCTTGAATTTTCAGTTATATACTACTATTTCTTTAATGTAAATATTACATTATTCTTTATTACAGTTGCTTTTTCACTAATAGTATTATTTTTTATAATTATGTCAGGTAATAAAATTCAGACATATAATAAAGAAAGAAAAGAGAATTATGATAAAAAAACAAGTGCAGTTAATGATGTATTTTTAGGAATAAAAGAAATTAAAGGATTTAACCTAAGCAAGAATATTAATAGTAAAGTAAATAATGAAACAAATAAATATGTTCAATCTAATAAAAAATATACAGTTATATACTATGCAATAAATATAGTTGCTGTTTATATATTTGAAATTCTTAGATTAGCTGTTTTCATCTATGGTGTTTATGAAATTGCTAAGGGAAGAATGGAACTCGGAATACTATTAGTAATATATAGTTATTATCAAAAGATTATAGATAATTTTTCGTTAGTATCAACATTAAATTTGGAATATAAAAACTTTAAAATATCACTTCAAAGATTAAATAAACTTTTTGAGTATGCTAAAGAAAATAGTGAAAATGATGTTACAATAGAAGAACCTATAGGAGAAATTGAATTTAATCATGTTCTTTATGGTTATAGACATGACCCTATGCTTAGCGATTTCAGTGTAAAAGTAAATCCAAAATCAATCACAGCAATAACGGGTAAAACCGGTAGTGGAAAAACTGGAATATTCGATTTACTTATGAAAATGAATAGACAACTTCAAGGAAGTATAATGATAGATGGGATAGATATATCTTCTATTAATGATTCTGATTATTATAATTTAGTTTCTATCGCAAGAAAAAGTCCATTTTTCTTTAACTGCAGTATAAAAGATAATCTAATGATGGTTGGTAAAAGTGAAGAAGAAATGGAAGAAGTTTGCAAACAAGTTGGAATACATGATGCGATTATGAGTCTTGAAAAAGGATATGATACAGTGATTACGAACGATACAAAACTATTATCATCTTCACAAAAAAGACTTTTAGCTATCGCAAGAGTATTTTTAAAAGACACAAAAGTATTCCTATTTGATGAAATAATAGAAACACTTGATAAAGAAAATAGAACAAACATTATGAAAATACTAAAAGAAAAAAAGAAGAATCATACAATTATGATAATTTCAAGAGATAAAAAAATATTGAAATTAGTAGATGACATAGTATTAATTGATAGTGGAGTTCTACAAGCAATCGGAACACATGAAGAACTATCTAAAACAAATGATTTATATAAAGAAATAAGTTAAATACCTTAATTGGTATTTTTTCTTTTATATAATAATAAACTTTACTAGAGGAACTATGAGAACAAATATTAAAACAGGACTTAGTAGTAAAGAAGTAATAAATAGAAGAAATAAATACGGAAGTAATAAACTTACTTCAAAAAGTAAAAATACATTTATTAAACTTGTAATAGAATCATTAGGAGATCCAATTATTAAAATATTATTAATTGCACTTGCTATAAAAGTTATTTTTTTATTTAAAGATTCGGATATTTATGAAACAACAGGTATATTTATAGCAATATTTTTAGCAACCATAATATCAAGCTTATCAGAGTATGGAAGTGAAAAAGCATTTGAAAAATTAAATGAAGAAAATTCAATAATAAAAGTAAAAGTACTTAGAAACTCAAAAAGAGAAACAATTAATATTGATGAATTAGTTGTAGGAGATATTGTATATCTTGAAAGTGGAGATAAAGTACCAGCTGATTCTATCATATTAAAAGGCGAATTATACATAGATGAAAGTATATTAACGGGAGAAACAAAAGAAAGACATGCAAGTAGTAACGATGAAATATATATGGGTTCAATAGTAACAGATAAAAGTGCAATTATAGAAATAACTAAAGTAGGAGATAAAACATTCTATGGAAAAATTGCAAATGATATACAAGAAAAACCGATAGAAAGTCCATTAAAGTCAAGATTAAGAGTTCTTGCTAAGCAAATAAGTAGATTAGGTTATACAGCAGCACTGTTGATACTAATATCTTATATGTTCAATGCGGTGGTTGTTTCAAATAACTTTAATTTAGAAAAAATTCTTGAATTCAAAGATTTTTCAGCACATCTTTTATATGCATTAACTCTAAGTGTAGCAGTAGTAGTAATGGCAGTACCAGAAGGTCTTCCAATGATGATAACATTAGTTCTTTCATCAAATATGAAAAGATTATTAAAAAGAAATGTACTAGTAAGAAAACTAGTTGGAATAGAAACAGCAGGTTCTCTAAACATTCTATTCACAGATAAAACAGGTACATTAACAGAAGGAAAACTAAGCGTAGAATCATACGTAGATGCAGAACTCAATACATATAAAAATATAAACAACTTATCAACAAAAAATTATGAATTAATTTATCAATCATTAGTTTATAACAATGCTTCTTTTTTAAATAATGGAATACCTGAAGGTGGAAATACAACAGATAGAGCAATATTATCATATATAGGAAATGATGATAAAACCAAATATAAAATACTAAATATTGAAGAGTTTAATTCAAAATTAAAATATTCAAGAGTAGAAACTAATTACAATAATAATACCATCTTTATTAAAGGTGCATATGAAAAAGTACTTGAAAAATGTACTAAATATTATAAAAAAGATGGTTCTATTAGAGTATTAATAGATAAAAAGAAGATTGAAAACTATTTAAATTTAAAAACTAGCGAAGGTAAAAGGGCTTTAGCTTTAGCATACAAAGATAATTCATCAAAAGGTTATATTTTACTTGGTTTTATATTTCTAAAAGATAATATAAGAAAAGAAGCATATGAAGGAATAAAGAAAATTAAAAATGCGGGTATTCAAGTTGTAATGGTAACTGGAGATGCTAAAAATACTGCAGTTGCTATAGCAAAAGAATTAAAAATAATAGATAGTAATACTAACAAGTTATTAACAAGTGAAGAGTTTAATAATCTATCTGATGAAGAAGTTAAAAAGATACTTCCTGATTTAAGGGTTCTTAGCAGAAGTCTTCCACAAGATAAAAATCGTTTAGTAAGGCTTGCTCAAGAGTTAAATTTAATAGTTGGTATGACAGGGGATGGTATAAACGATGCTCCAGCATTAAAAAAATCAGATGTTGGATTCTCAATGGGAAGTGCTACTGAAATAGCAAAAGAAACAAGTGATATAGTAATAATTGATAATAATATACTTTCAATATCAGTAGCTATTTTATATGGAAGAACAATATTTAAAAGTATAAGGAAATTTATAATATTTCAATTAAGTGTTAATATTTGTGCAGTATTATTAAGTATAATAGGACCTTTTATAGGAATATTATCTCCAATAACTATAATACAAATGTTATGGATAAATATGGTAATGGACACATTCGCTGGACTAGCATTTTCATATGAACCAGCACTAGAAGAATACATGGAAGAACCGCCTAAAAAAAGAGACGAAAAAATTATAAATAAATATATGACAAATCAAATCATATTTAATGGAATATATTCATCACTTTTATGTGTTTGGTTCTTAAAATCAAAATTTATTCATGAAGTTTATAGAGTAGATCCTACAAATAAATATTTATTAACAGCATTCTTTGGATTATTCATTTTTATTGCAATATTTAATGCATTTAATTCAAGGACATATAGATTAAACATATTATCAAATATACTAAAAAATAAAATATTTATAATAATTATTGCATTTATAGCAATAGTACAAATAATATTGATATATTATGGTGGTGAAGTTTTCCGAACAACAGGATTAACTATATATGAATTTGAAGTTATGATTTTACTAGCATTTTCAATAATTCCCTTTGATATAATAAGAAAAATAATTTTAAAGAAAAATAAAATAGTTAGAACAATCTAACTATTTCTTTCTTTTAACTAACCTAGCTTCTCTATTAAATTCAGCTCTCATAAGTGATAATTCAACACTTCTTTGATTACAATATTGAATTAAATCTTCAAATTCTTCTTGTACAAAGTCACATTGCATATCTTTAAAATAAAATTGATGTAACAAATATTGATCATAAAAATCAGGATATCTTCTCAAAGGGTCACTAGCATGCGAATACTCAGTATAACCAAGCCCAGCATGCAGAGAAGGAACAGAAGAATATTTACTTTCTAAATATATATTATCCAATATTTTACGTGTATAATCATCTACATACATTCCCATTTCTTCAATAGTTTTAGAAATATATTCTTCATCTTGAACTCTATAAATAAAAGGAATTCCTGCATCTTTAGCTGTTCTAGCTATAAGAAGATTATATAATCCCATAAATTCACGAACAATAACATCGCTCTTAAGTTTTCTGAAATTATCTATTTTTTTACTCTTTTCTTTTTTCTCCCAGTATTGTTCTTTCCTAATGTTTCTTTTTTCTAAAGCACGAGCTAACATAAGCAAATCAAGAATATTTCTTTCTAATTCATCATTACCTAAATGATTTAAAATAGCTTCACTCTGCAGATATGTTAAATTACGACTAACAATTATATTATTTTTTTCAATATAATAATCTAAAATTTCACCTGAATCATTTAATACAACATATAAAGTAATTGTTCTTCTAGTTTTGCCTTCATTTAAAGATAATTCATTTTCTACTTTATTTGGGAATAATCTTGTTCTAGTTCCACTCATGTATTTACATTCATAATTGTTTCTAGCATTTAAATCGAGTACACTATTTTTTTCAATAGCACTAGCTGCATCCGCAACATGAATACCTACAATATATTTATTTCCATCTTTTCTAACGCTTAGTCCATCATCTCTTAAAAATGTTTTATTTCCATCAATTGATACAATAGTATCATTACAATCTTTTTTATTAGGTTTTATAAGAGGTCCATTTGGAATATTAGTCATTATTCCATATTTTTCTAGAATTTCATCAGTATTTAGCCCTCTTTTAACACCATTTATTATTAGATATATTTCATAGCTAAAAAGATTGTTTTTACTAGTTGAATTATGTAAATGTCTTAAATACTTATCTTTATTAACTTTAGATGTATATAATAGTTTTAATAATGTTATATAGTAATATATATCTCTACTTTCAGTTTCTAAAGCTGTCATTGACTTAAAAAAAACGTAATCAAATAATTCATTATTCCTTTTTGTTAAAGTTTCTTTATTTATATTCAAAAACTTTTTAATGATATCTACATCTTCATGGTTATCAATTAATTTCCTAATCAAAGTAACTAATGCATCAGCATCTATATTTTTATCTAGAACAATTTCATCTAACTGATTAGCAGCATCTAATAGTACAGAATTACTATTCTTCTTTAGAAAAGCTAAAATAGGTTCTCTTAATTTTTTAATTCTTTTTCTATTTATTTCAACTTCTTCTTTATTAAAATTTAATTTATCACAAAGAATGCAAAATAAATCAATTCCATTTTTTATAATAGATGTGTGGTATTCATCGTTAATTATATTATTAACATTTGTTTGTAAAGCTCTATATGTATCTCTTAACATTTGAGTCATATTGACTTGGCAATCTTCCATATGATTTTTAATAGCTTCATCAGTAAAATTGCCATAAAGAATAAAGTTAAATATTCTTGCATCAGAACTCATAGGCTTCCCACTTTCTAATTTAATAATAACATAATATACAAAAAAATTCCAAGGTTTTTAAATGTTATGATATAATTTATTTAGGAGTGATAAAATGTATAAAATAAAGAAATTAATACTATATATACTTACAGTAATTTTTCTTGTATTATCTGGAATAGAACTTTTTAAGTATTTTCGTGTTGATACTACATTATATGGTGTAATATATCTTTTGGTTAATTTAATCACATTATTTTTCTTAATTCCGGTCACTTATAATTATAAAAAAAATTTTTCGATGGCAAGAATAAGTAAATTGTTAATAGTTTTGATCATTGGTATTTTTAATTCATACATTTTAGATAAAATTGTTATTAATAATATGACATATATAGATTCTTCAGCTTTATACTTAGATTCAATATATGTATGCAAAAATATATTAAAAGGGCTAGTTTATTGTTGCCTCGGAATATTTACTTTTTTTGAATCAAAATTAAATAATAAAATTTCAAAATTGATAAAAAATATTAAAAAAGTTGATTATTCTAAATAGTTGTGGTATAATATGCATCGAAAAGTTGATAAGGTAAATTTAGAAAATATTGACAAAAAGCATGTTTTGTGGTATAATACAAGACATATTTACAAAGGGGGTAAATAAAATGAATGAAAGTTTAATAAAAGCAATCAAATCAACAATGAGTTCACAATTAGAAAAATTTACATTATTAAAAAAAGAATATGAGATGGTTAAGAAAACTGAACCAACAAATATTCAAGCACAAAACGAAATAGCAATCAAAGCACAAGATGTACTTAATGATTACAACACTACAAAAGCAGAATTAACTAAATATGAAAAAAGTTATAGTGATTATGTTAATTTATGTGGAGCACAAAGTATTGAATCTGATGAAAGAAAATCCAAAGAATTAGAAAAAGCTGTTTCTGAAGCATATGATAACTTAATAAAACTTGAAGATGAACTTGCTGAAAAATATGATGTAACTATTGAAAGAGAAGTAGAACCAATAGAAGAAGAGGAAGAAGAATATACTACTGAAAAGCCAAAAAAAGGAACAGCAAAAAAAATTATTGCTGGTGTGTTAGCATTTGCTACAGCTTTTGGACTTGGTTATTGCCTTAGAGGATGTAGTGACAATAGAATATCAAATTATAATACAGCAATAGTTGATACAACAAATCAAGAAGAAAAAGAACCAGGAGAATATGGAACATTCTTAGATGTTACAGATAATGAACAAGTAAATGCAAGAGCAAATTATTTATATAACACATATTTTGAACAATTTAGAAGTAAATTAACTCCAACTGAACAAGAAATGATTACTCCAGAAAAAATAGCAAATATTATAAGAGTAGCTAACGGAGAACTTCCATTAGATTCAGAAGGAAATAAATATTATGACGCAAATTTGACTGATGATTATATTCAAGCTTTAACAAAAATAACTGCTGATCTTCCATCATCACCAACATTAGATAAGATTTATCATGTTCCAACTCATTTATTTGCAGTAGATGGAAGTGACTTATCTAATTTCATGATGAGATATGATGAAGATTATGCTAAAATAGCTGATGCTAGAAATAATCGTGATGGTGAAAAAGCTCAAGCAGCAATTGCATCATTAGGACAAAAGTTATGGTATGAATGGTCACTACAAGGTATGAACTATGAAATAGATGGTAAAAAGACAGATTACAAGAGCCCATTTGATTTACCAGCTTCTCAAAGAGCATTAGCATTAAATGGTGCTGTTGCAAAATATGGACCATTTGTATTTGAATATAATCTAAATGCAATGCAACCAGTATGTATAGATGCTTGTGTTGATTATTATTCAAAGACAATGAAACAATTAACTGTTAATGAAATCTTTATTGGTGTAACAAGTGGTGAATATGATACAGTTATAGCAAAAGCAGCTGGAATTGAAGTTGATAAAGAACCAGATTCAATTGCATTTGATCAAGATTTAAGAGATCAACTAGAATTTAAATATAGAGAATTAAAACAAATGACTTTAAAATAATAAAAAGGGGGAAATGAATTATGTATAGTAATGAAAGAGGATACAGATTTAGCATACTTGATATAATCGTTAAATTAATTTTCGCAGCATTGTTTATCTTTATATTAATTTGGTTATTTGAAAAAAATGTTCCAAATATGAAACCATTTTATAGCAATGTTTTCAGAGAAAATATTAAATATATGCAAGAAGCAGGAGAAAGTTATTTTACAGATGACAAGTTGCCTAAAGAAATAGGAGATATAAATAGAATATCACTTGCTGATATGTTTGATAAAAAATTAGTGTTACCATTTGTTGATGAAGATGGTAATTCATGTAACCAATATGATTCATATGTAAGCGTTACAAAAACTGACAATGGTTATGAATTAAAAACAAACCTAGTATGTAATAAAGAAAGTAATTATACTGTAAAAATTCTAGGATGTCATAATTATTGTAAAGATGCATTATGTTCTAAAACTTGTAGTGTTGAACAAATTACAGAATATAAATATAAAAAATTAAGTAATGTTACTACTTACAAATGTCCAAATGGATATAAAAAATCTGGAAAATATTGTGTTAAAAGTAAATTAGTTGACTCTAAGTCAGCAAATAAAACAACAACTACTACAAGAGTTATAACAGTTGATGCTACTAAAGTAATTGATAGCGGAACTAAGAAATTATTAGAAACTATCAAAGTAAAAAATAATGATTCTTATGAAAAAGTTTATATAAATCCAATTAAGGAAACGACATCTGGAACTACAACAACAACTAAAGTTTATATAGATCCAATTAAATCAACAAGTAATGGTAGTACAACTACTGTTAAAGAAGCATATAGTTGTCAAAAAACAAAGACTGTAAGAGAATCATATAATTGTACAAAATATAAAACTGAAACTCAATGTACTACAAAATATAAACAAGAAGCGTATAGTTGTGAATGCACAACTAAATATGTAGGTGGTGTATATAAAACATCATGTAATACATGTTATAAATCTGTTCCATATCAATCATGTAGTGATGTTAATAAAGCTTATACAGATACATGTTATAGAGATGTAACAAAAACTTACACAGATACATGTTATAGAGATAAAACTGTAACTAAACCAGGAACAACAACTTATCGTTGTCCTTCAAATGCTGAAGGTAGTGAAGGTTCAGGATCAAACTTAAAATGTTATTATTATAAAAGTACAACAACACCAGGAACAACAACTTATCGTTGCCCTTCAAATGCTGATGGAAGCTATGGTTCAGGATCAAACTTAAAATGTTATTACTTAGAAAAGGTGTCTGGTGGATATTCATACAAATGCCCAAGTAAATCAAATTATTCAACTGGTTCAGGATCAAACTTAAAATGTTATTATGTAACAAATGGTTCTTACCATTATACTTGTGAAAAAGGTTATAAACTTGATGGTAAATATTGTAAAAAAACAGTAAATGAAACATCAACTGTTAAGAAATGTGACAGTGGATATAAACTAGAAGGCGATAAATGTAATAAATATTCTACTACAAAAATCAATGCAACTAAGAAAACAAGCAAAAAAACAGTTTATAAGTGGAGTAAGAGTGAAAGCTTATCTGGATGGACAAAAACTGGAGATACAAGAACTGTACAAGGAAAAGAAATATGTGAATAAAAAGAGAAATATAGAGATATTTCTCTTTTTTTCTTGTAATTTAACATAAAAAAAGATAAACTTAATATGGAGGTAAATATATGGCAACAGCTAAAAATAATAAAAAAGGAAAAAAGATAAATACTACTATAAAAAAAGTAACTAATGCTGAAGTAAAAGAAATTAAAAAAGAAACAAAAAAGAATTATAATTTAGGATGGTTATGGGTAATAATTGGAATAGTACTACCACCAGTTGGAATAATACTATATTTTATATGGAAAAATAAAAGAAAAGAAGATGCACTTAAAGCAGGAAAAGCAGGATTGATTGCATTATGCATTTGGGCGTTTGTTGGCATTTCATTTATACTAAGTGATGGTGGAAGTAACAATAATCAAAATACAGGTGGTACTGAATTAAAAACCGTAGATGTTTCGTTAGCTTCTGATACGATTAAAAAGTGGTATAATGATTTAGATAGTGGCGCAGGTGTTGTAACAGTTATTGCAAGTAGTACTTGTCCTCATTGTAAAAATTACAAACCAATAATAACTGATATTTGTGAAAAAGAAAAAATTAAATTATATTTCTTTGAGTCAGATCAATTATCTCAAGATGATTATACAATATTAACAAATTCTATTAATTTACAAAACTATGAAGGATATGTTCCATACACATTTATTGTGAAAGATAGAAAATTTGTATTAGATCATACTGGAGAGCAAGATGAAGCTGGTACAAGAAATATGTTAACAGAAGCAGGCTTATTGGCAAACTAAGAAAGTAAAGAAAAACTAGGAAACTAGTTTTTTTTCTTTGTATATAGTATAATTTTAATAGGTGAAGTATATGAAAAAAAGCTTATTCTTGATTATAATTGTAACTTTAATAGCAGTTTTAACAAAATTTTATATATCAAATTATAAAATAGAATATAATGTAAATGATTATGATGTTAAGACTATTTATAAAAACAAAAGATTTTATTTTGAAATTAAGAAAGACAAAATATTCAATTTTGATATATATTCTAAAAGGAAACTATCAAAAACTAAAGTTTATAAGATAGAAGAATTAGATTTAGCAAACTATTACTGCATTATTCCATTTATCAAAGATATGAAAACATATCCATTGTGCTATAGTAAAGAAACGCAAGAATATATTGACTATAATTTAATAAATGATGAACTACTAGCAGATTATCAATATAAATCAAATTTAAACTCTAAACCTGAAAAAGACTTTGAATACTACAATTTACTTAAGGAAAATGAATATATTGCTCTTTGGACTTATAAAGGTTATATAATTATGAATGGGAAATCATTTAAAAATGTAAATATATTTAAAAAAGATAGATACGATAATAGCCTTTCATATATTATAGATAATACAATATACATGCCAAACTATGATGAAGAACACGAATATTCAAAGATAATAAAATTAAATCTTGAAACATATAAAATAGATTCGATATCTTTAGAAAAGAAAATAGATTTTGACTCATATATTGTTGGTAATATAAAAAATAAATTATATATTTTCGATAATAAAAACAGTATACTATATGAACTAGATCTAAAAAATAGTAAATTATCAGTAATAGGAAATACTGAAAAAGGATTTATTAAATACAAAGATGGAAAATGGCTAATATGTAGTAAAACAGAATACAAAATTAACAAAATAAAAATAGATAACCATAAAGATTCAAATTATACGTATAAAATAGAAAATGGATTATTTAAACAAATAAAAGAAAATAATAATATTACAACAAAAATATCAGATAATATATCAAATATAATATATGAATATAATGATGACATATATTATATTTATGAAGATAATCTATATTTATATAACTCTTTAAAAGGAAATAATAAAGTATTTTACAATTATGAATTAAACTTTAATAAAGATAATACAATTTTTATTTATATTAAATAGCAATTATAAAACAAAATCATATAATACATTAGGTGATTATTATGATAGATAAAAATATTGCTAAAGAACTAGAAAGTCCATTTTATACATTATATGAAATAAAAAAAGGAGATTCTTTATATAAAATATCAAAAGAATTTAATGTTAACACTAAATTACTGTCTGAATTAAATGGATTAAATTTAGATGATTATATATATCCAGGACAAACACTGCTAATTCCCAAAAAAGATGTCAGTTATTATATAACAAAAGATGGAGATACACTTTATAATGTAAGTAATATATTTGGTGTAAAAGAATCAGATATTGTAAATAATAATAAAACAATTTATTTATTACCAGGACAAATGATATATTATAAAAAATAGACTAAGTATCTAGTCTTTTTTTTCTTATCATGATATAATTTTTATAATAGGAGTTGGTTAGGGTGATAATAAAAAAACCTTATGCTTTTCTAATTAAAAAATTTAGATGGATACATGGTATACTTTTTGCTATGTTGGTTTTTTTAGCTGTAAAATCAGTAAACATTTATACATTCTTTAGTGACTATGCAACCAATCATTATTATGTTATGTCATCAATGCTAGCTTCAGAATATATAGATTTAACACTGTTTGTAGTGACTATTTTAGCTATATTAGTAAGTGTGTTAATATATTTTATACTATCTTTAAAGAATAAAGACAGAAAAACTTATGCTTTATTATGTTTATACTATGTAGTTCTATTTGTTTATTTTATATATATGTTATCCATATTCCAAAATCTACAAAGCAAAAGTTTAGGAATAGAAACGGTAAGAGTAATAAGAGATATAAGTATTATAATTTCATTACCACAAATAGCTTTCTTATTTATAATTTTTGGAAGGACATTAGGATTTAATTTAAAACAATTTGATTTTAAAAAAGATTTAGAAGAAATGCAAATTGATACCAAAGATTATGAAGAAGTAGAAGTAGAATTTGGTAAAAATAACTATAAAATAGCGAGATTCTTAAGAAAAGTATTAAGATTAACTAAGTATTTTATATTGGAAAATAAATTTATTGTAACAATTTTAGCATCTATAATAGTGTTAGTGACTTCATTAGCAATTTTCATAAATATAAAAGTTTATAATGTTAGTTATAATGAAAATGTAGAAATAATCGCTAATAATATACACTATACTGTATTGTCTTCCTATGTAACAAATAAAGATATAAATAATA